>Ga0007800_10000389_pt1 | contig 17919 bp, 19 predicted proteins | sample CryBogmetaGMA14M_FD_60366 | JGI IMG/M metagenome (GOLD analysis project Ga0007800, IMG submission 60366) | Freshwater microbial communities from Crystal Bog, Wisconsin, USA - MA14M | ecosystem: Environmental > Aquatic > Freshwater > Lake | place: Crystal Bog, Wisconsin, USA | collected 2009-07-06 | reverse complement strand
CACGGAGAAAATATCATGCAGACAAAGATAGCGGATTCAAGAGGTAGAGTTAATTTGGGCAAAGAATTTGCCAATAAAATTTTCTTCTTCGAAAAGACCGGAGAGACCGAAATGAAGCTGGAACTTGCCGCCGTCATACCGGAACGGGAGATGTGGCTTCATAGGAATCCTGAAGCACGAGACGCTGTCCTTGAGGCCATAGGAAGGTTAAAAGAAGGAGAGTTTGCTGAATCGCCTCCAGACGTTGATCAAGATGAACCTTGGATGGAAGAACTTAAGGATTAGGTATGCCTTTTTCTCTCGTGTGGGATACGGAAGCAGCGAAGTTCTGGGTCTACGGTCCAGAGAAAGGGCACATCACGATTATTGCGACAAGACCCCATCCGTGAGCATCATCATAGGGTTGTCAGAAATTTTATCCGACAGTAGCGTGTGCTTGAACTCAATCGCATGCACTGGGGCATTGAAAACAGATGCGGAGCCACCAATATCACCAAGACTATCCGCTGGTTCTCCTTTAAGACCCATCTCAAATTTTCCCATTGACCGAACCTATGTAATCTAATATCCTTATCATAAATGACAAGGATGTGGTTCTGATGATATCAGCCGCATGGTCAATTTTTTGCACCCATTAAAATATACGGGAAAGCTTAGAACGACTCGTCATGGATGTTTGGAAATGGAATCCGGATTCTTAAAAAGTGGATGCGGAAATATAGGTATTAGTTTCTTTTTATTTGCAATTTATTCGGATGAGGATTACTGGTGCTGGAAGGTATAGAGGTCAATTATGCTTAGAGAAGAGTCGTTCTCTTTTAGAGTTGTTATACGGCGGGAGCCTGACGGTTGGGTGGCGCATTGTCTTGAGTTAAACCTTGTGACTGTGGCCGAGACGGACAAGGAAGTAGAGTCGGACATCATTGATGTAATAAGCGCCCACGTCCGATATGCTCTTGAGAATGACAATCTAGAATACATGTATCATCCAGCCCCCCTTAATATTTGGAAAGATTTCTTTAAGTGTTCCGACCGGGAAACAAGTTCGTACCGCAGAGACCCAATATTTAAAGATGAGTCCACACTTATTCCCATAATTGAAGCCAGCAAGTGTTTTTACAGACAAGTTTGTCATGCCTAAATCCCCATTACGGTTCAAGGATTTACTTAAAGTCCTAAAACCGTTTGGAGTGAAAGTTAAGCAGGGAGGTAAAGGATCGGAAACTATCCTCGTACGCCCTCTTTCCGAAGACTCTACGAAGGGGCCTCAATACACCATAAAAAAACATGGGACAAACCCAGAAATATCCAACCCTAAAAGATGAGTTGATAGGAATAATCCATGGGAGAGGCTCGGCCCGGACGGACGACCATATTACCGCCAACATCATGAGTAGTACATGCGCTCCAATCCTGATACGCATGAGAATAGTTTCAGTCAAGTTCACTGATCAGAGATTGCCCGTTGACTATAGTGCAGCTTGAAGGAAATAAAAAGACAAATGAACTTGAATGTGTAGCCATTCTGATATGGGCAACTGTGTAGTGTGCGAGTCACCTGGGCAGTCCTAGCCCTGAACTTCTGTGAGGTTGCGCATCGCCGGGCCGTGAATCATGTCCGGCGAAGATTATGAAATGCTTGGAATGGGAGGGAGGCTGACGCAAATTTAAATGGTATATCGGTTATAAAGTATGTATAATAACCGATGAGGTTGATGTAATGCTGAATCTCTCGCAAGATAAAATCATCGAAATCCTCTTGGATGTAAATTTCTGGAGGGAGGACCGCTTCTGCGGTGTCGAACGCCGGCCATACCTGGAGAGTATTTTCCGTCTCGCCCACGACGGGCTGGCGGTCACACTTGTCGGTCCAAGGCGGAGCGGAAAATCGACGATCATGAACCAGTTGATCCGGCATCTGATCGCTCAAGGTGTTCCCCAACAGAACACGCTCTACGTTAATTTTGAAGATCCCCGTTTCTTTGGCGAACTCACTCCTGAATTCATGAACCGGTTGTTGAGCGTCTATTTGACATTCCTCAAGCCGGACGGGAAAATTTATCTCTTTCTGGACGAGGTTCAAAATGTGCATGCATGGGAGCGGTTTGTTCGCCAGATGATTGATCAAGGCGGGCGGCAGATATTCATCACCGGCTCTTCGTCAAAATTGCTGAGTCGGGAGTTGGGCACTCTCTTGACGGGCCGTCATCTCGATGCTGCGATCTATCCTCTAAATTTCAGCGAATTTCTGTCCTTCAAGGGGATGGTCTATGAAGACCGTCTCGATATGATCAGACGACAAAACGAGATCCGTCGAGAAATCAAAGAGTTCATGCAATGGGGCGGATTTCCAGCAGTAGTCCTAGGGATGAACAAACAGGAGATTCTTCTGGGTTATGCCGGAGATATTCTGACCCGCGATATCGTAGAGCGTTTCGGTATAGCCAAGGTGGATAACCTGCGGACGCTTTATAAATATTATATGACCAATGCCGCGTCGCTCATATCCTACAATAGCATCAAAGGCTTCTTGAACATTCCGGTGGATACAATCGAGAGATGGTCAAACTATTTGAACCAGGCCTTTCTCTTTTTTTTCGTCAGGCGTTTTTCTTATTCCCTGAAAGAGCAGGAGAAAAATCCCAGGAAAGTATACTGCATCGACACGGGTATCCGCAACGCAGTCTCCTTCCGATTTACTGAGGACCTAGGCAAGCTTTTAGAAAATATGGTCTTTCTGAAATTCCTGCATGGGGGGGCCGATATTTTTTACTGGAAGGACGCCCAAGGGTACGAAGTCGATTTTGTCACAATGGAAAAGGGGAAGATCAGGGATGTCTGCCAGGTCTCTTTTGATGTATCGGAGGCAAAAACGAAGCATCGAGAACTCAGGGCCCTTCTTCGCGCCCTGGCATTTTTCAACTTGAAAGAAGGGTTGATCGTCACGGAAGACCTGGAGGCGGACGAAACCATCGATGGATGCCTCATCCGCTATGTCCCTCTCTGGAAGTTTCTTCTGTAGCCAAAATGTAAGGGGTTTAGGGGTTGTTAAGAGTAACAATGTGGAAGGTTCTCTCAAATTTTCCCTGATAAAATACTTTTGCAATAACCATAAATTCTGCGTTAAAATAAACACACTGCACAAAACCTGACATTTTTGTGCAATACAGAAATGAAACATGAAAGAAATTGCTTTAGCTCACAAGTTAGAGAGAGACAGGCTATTATCCGGGATATATGTCCCGAGGGAAGGGCTGCCTGCGGCTCAACAGGCGATGGATAATGACCTGATAAAGGTTATCATCGGGCCCCGTCGGGCGGGGAAGTCTGTTTTTTCCATACAGATGCATCAGGGAATCGACTTTGCATATCTTAATTTTGACGACGAGAGACTTCTAAATGTCACAGACTATGATGAGATCATCAAGTCCATAAGACAGGTATATGGTGAGACTCGTTACCTGCTGTTCGATGAAATTCAGAATCTGAAAAACTGGGAACTGTTTATCAACAGACTTCAGCGAAACGGTTTTAGAATTGTTATTACTGGTTCAAATGCGTACCTTTTGAGCAGGGAGCTATCTACCCACCTGACTGGACGTTTCCTTCAATATCAAGTGCTCCCCTTTTCTTTTAAAGAATTTCTTAAGGCAAGGTCTTTTGAGCTTGATGGCGTCCACGAACTAAAAGAAAAACAGGGCACAATACTGAGATGCCTCGATGAATATATGGAAATAGGCGGTTTCCCCGAAATCGTGGCAAAAAATGTTGATCCACGAAGCTACCTCCCAACGCTTTTTGAAAGCATCCTCTTCAAAGACATAGCCAGGCGATATAAAGTACGGTATTCAAAGAAACTCTACGATCTTGCCTACTACCTTATGACGAATCACTCCAGTGAATTCACCCAAACAAGGTTAAAGAACATCCTCGATTTCCGCAGTGTCCATACGGTTGAGAATTATGTGAAGTATGTCTCTGAGGCTTTTCTCGTGTTCATTGTGGACAGATTTTCTCTTAAGCTTGCTCAACAGATCAAGTCGCCCCGCAAAGTTTACGCCTACGACACTGGTATGGCCAAGTCGGTAAAATTTGCCGTGACCCCTGATATTGGAAAATTCATGGAAAATATTGTCGCAATCGAGTTGTTGCGACGAAAAACTGAGTTTTATAACTATAAGACGGAAAATGGTAAAGAGGTGGATTTTGTTACTAAAGAGGGCCACAACATAAGTCAGTTGATACAGGTCTCTTACGACATTTCCAATTATGCGACCAAACAACGCGAACTGAAAGCTCTCGCTCGGGCGGCTGACGAGATCAGATGCGACAATCTTGTGGTTATTACCGCAGACCTGAGTGGAGAAGAATCTCTCAAGGAACGCAAAATATCATTTGTACCGCTGTGGAAATGGTTGCTGCAATAATACGTATGTCATGCGGGGCTTTGGGTGTCTCAAGGAAGAAGGGGCAGGCAGTGATCATGTTGAGCGCCACATGGCACTGCTGTCGGGTCGATCCATTAGGGAAGATCGCAATAGTGTTCGGTGCTGAATGGAAGATGGAAGATGCGGACGGTGTAGGGTTGACGCATGCGTGACCCGATTTGGCCGTATGCGCAATCCCGTCATTCCGTTTAAAACGGAATCCAGTAGCACCGGTGTTCGGGATGACACGAAGCATGTTCACCATGCCGCTGTGAAACAATTTCTGAAATGGATCTTGTCAACTCCGAAAGGTTGTTGCAGAATGACCCTAGGTCATCTGTCGAGGCAAAATCGCGTGCGTCTTTGTCTGACACGCTCAATTTGGGAATCTTGGGATGGCTGTATCTCGAAATTGCCACAAGCCCGCGAAGAAGTGATACGTATGAGATCACCGACGGAAGCGGCACTACCTTCCCGCTTCCGTCCACTTTTGTCCAGTAGTCGGGTCAATTTCCACGTAAGATAGCATTAGAGAATATGTCGGCCGAGGACCAGAGAGGGGAAAAGGCGACAGGCGTGGTCGTGCCGCGTGATCTCGCGTGAAGCGCGTCAACTGAACTTCTAACGCTTCCTCAATTTAGAACAACGAATGCCTGGTGTGCCAACCGGCTGGTTTTGTCAATCCTGCCTTTGGTCAGCATCTGCGATAGCCGTCAGTGTTGAAGAAAGAAGAAATAGCCTTGACACTGATGACCTTGAGCAGTTGCGCCGAGGGGCCAGAGGCGGTCATTTTCTCAAAAAGGCCAACAACGCCGATTGCCTCTAATTTCACCCAGCTTTTAAGATTGTTCTTAATAATTTCTCTTGGTTAATGGTGGAGTCGTCCATAACGTGCCGGTTGCGTACCGCTTCTTCCCGGAGCATTTTCAAGAACAAAGCCGCATTCCTTGTCACTACCAGGAATAAACTCTTGACAACCAAAGGGGTAGTAGAAGTTCAATCGAGATATTTCAGGCGAGCCATCTCCTGCACTTTCTGCCTCGACTTGGTAAAGTCATCAAAGGGGAATTGTCATGAATAGCCACCCACAGGGGATCAGTCCCTGTGGGTGCTCGGCTTAGTCAAGGGGCTATATTCTAGAATTGGAGAGAAAGATCCAGGTATGGACCTTCAACGGTGATGTCGGCAAAAAGCCTGTTCCTGTTTCCCTCGAACTTCCACTGCTTGTAGCCTAGCCTGATACCTGCATCAACGTTCCTGCTCACAGGAGGAGCTATGCCTGCCGCCATGTCCCAAGTGGAAAGGCCCAAACCATCAAAATTCATCCAACTGAATCTAGCCTCAACAAAAGGTTTGAACCAAGAAAAATACCCGGTATTAGGTGGGTCATACCGGAGGTGGCCACCAATAGTCGGCTGCAACACCGTCTGTGAAAAATCCACGGCATCGCCGTTGGATTTGGATACTCTTTGGGCCCATTTCAGGATGTAAAGGTCCGCATTGGGGCCGAATGCAACGTCCCTTCCGAACGATACGTCGTAGTCGCCACCAATAATGAGAGAGGTTACATTGAGGTCCGAATAAATCGCATCATCCTTTCGGAGAAGTAGGCCTGCAAAATTGCCATCCGTGGGTATATGTCCCGCCCCCGTCCATTTCCATGGAACATATTCTACTCTTGCCGCGATCTTATCCCACATTTTGAGGTGAGAATAGAACTCCCACAGGGTCTTTTCGGAAGGAAGACGCAAGTGGCCGTTTAAGTTCATAAAAGCCCCTTCTCCTCCCCGACTTAACACCTTTGTGGAACCGATTAGACTGCTGAAAAACGGGCGCATTCCTAGGGAAAAAGAATATCCACGTCTCTGGCACAAAATTTCGCTGCGGGCCCTACCTGCCGCAACTTCCCAATCTCCCGGCGACGTTCGGGATGCCAAGCCAACGCCGGATGAAGCCGCATTCGACGAGTTGTTGGCTGCCCCCCTGACCTTGACGGGGTTTTTGTATGCGAGATCCCAAGCGCTTGCGGGAATTGTGACCGCCAAAAGGACGACGGTGAGTGTTGCGATAGCCCAGGGAATTGTCATCTTGCCCCTTGCTGTCATAAGTCTACCTCCAGACGGTGATGAACCGGAGTGTCCAACCCCACAGTGATACAGGTCACATTGACCCCTAACATTGGGCTTGACCTTTCCCCGGAGTGCACCGGATTTTCCCCACTGGTTGAAGACCTGCAGGAGCTGATCTTCATATGGTCCTCCTGATGCGTAGCCCAAATCTTTGGAAATGTCAAGTTTTATTGTAATTAAAGTGTTTTTATTTTGATATGTTAGAATAATATTTTAATGTTTTACTTTATTATATAATGATTTTACGGTGCAGACCTTTCAACTCTACTTTCCCACACAGAAACGCTCAAAAATGCGGTCAAGCACCCCGTCATCCGCACGCTCTCCAGTGATCTCCTCAAGAGAGCCCAGTGCCGTTCGAAGTTCGTAGGAGATAATTTCAGGCAGGATCGTCCCTTCTTCGGTAAAACGTGTGAGTAGTCGCTTGATCGGCATTGACACTGCCCCCATGAGTTCCAGGCACCTGGCGTTCAGGCCGGCGCCTTGCGTAGTCGGGGAAATCTGGCCAACAATCTTTTTCCCAAAGTCTGACAGCGCACTTTTCAGGGCTTCTATTCCCTCATGTGTCTTCGCACTTACTGCAACGAGATTGGGGGCACCGGTCAATTCAGTGGAGAAACTATGCCCCATTCCCTTTACCAGGTCCATCTTGTTCACGACCGTCAGGGTCTGATTTTTTTTACAAGCTTCAAGAATCATTGTGTCGTCGCCATCGGGGGGCTTGCTGCCATCAAACACCACTATCACAAGGTCCGCCTCCCCTATCATGTCTTTCGTTCTAAGGATTCCCTCTTCTTCCACCGGGTCAGGGTGTTGCCGTATGCCGGCCGTGTCCCATAAGACAAACGCAGTTCCCCCCAATACAAAACAGTCGTCCACAGGATCCCGAGTGGTCCCAGGGTAAGGCGTGACAATCATCCGTTCTTTATTAAGCAACAGGTTGAAAAGAGTGGATTTTCCTACATTAGGTTTGCCTGTTATTACGGTGACGATGCCTTCCCTCCGTATCCGACCAGCCCGGGCTCTTCCTTGCACGGTTTCAATCTTTCGAAAAACCTCCCGGATAGTATGTTCAGTCTGCGGCGCACCGCTATCCTCGTCCTCATCGAAGTCAATATAAGCCTCAATCTTTGCCATAACATCTTTGAGAGCGTCGGAAATCTCAAGAATTTCTGCAGAAAGGCGTTTGTCCATGCGTGACCTTGCCTCAAGAGCAGCCGAGGCGGTTTTGGCATCGATAAGGTCAATAACAGCCTCAGCCTGAACGAGATTCATCCTTCCGAAGAGGAACGCCCGTCTAGTGAATTCACCTCGGGCCGCATGGCGTGCTCCATGCTCTACAATGACATGCGTAACCATTTCCAGCACTGTAGGGCTTCCGTGGAGGCTGAGTTCAACTACGTCCTCCCCAGTGTATGAATGTGGTCCTCTCATGACTAATGCCAATCCGTCATCCAAAACGTTGCCTTCTCGCGGGTTGAACACAGTTCCATAGATCGCCGTTCGGTCGGGAAATTCGGCGTCTGTCATCGATCGAAATATTTTTAGGAGGATAGGGATTGCCTCCGGGCCACTCATGCGGATAACGCCAATACCAGAGCAGCCATAAGGGGTCGACAGGGCGACAATCGTGTCTACAGGTTTATTCGGGTCTTGTTTCATACGCTGGTATTGCGTTTGGGGTAACAGTAGTCTCAGTCTCGAGGGTATAATACTTTTGGTTGGCCTAGCCGCCTGGTCGCTTACCGCCCCCTGCGCTTGTTGGCTGAACCCCGCTTCGGGTAAACGATGATTCTCCTGAGTAATCCTTCTCCGTAACTCTTTGTGTAGACCTCGCTGTCCTCAGCAAGGATCAAATGGATGATCCGCCGCTCAGAAGGGGACATCGGGTTAAAAGATACCGGCCTGAGAGTCTTCTTCGCCTTCTGGCTCGTCCGCAGGGCCGTCTCCCGGAGGTTTTCGCTCTTCCTTTGCTGATAATTCTCCGTATCAACGATAAGTTCTGTCTTATTATCTGAAGAGCAGTTTTTATTAATAATTTTGTTTAAAAGAAATTGCAGAGCGTCCAGGGTTTGCCCCTTCTTGCCTATGAGTAATCCGGAACCGTCGCCCTTTATGTCCAGAGTAATGGCGTTCCCCGACGTTGAGGCCACGACTTGCGCGTCCACGGGTATCCTGTGAAGTATTCCTTCAAGGATAGTGCGAGCCTCCTGCTCGATCCGAGATTCCTCTTGGGCCCCCTCAGGACTTGACATTTCTGTATTGGGTTTTTCCTCTAAAGAAGAGGTCGGACGTTGCGACTCGATACCGGGCTGTACCAATGTCTGGGTGTCAAGGTCCATTGGGGCTTCGGGAACGAAAAAATCGCTATCATCCTTAACCACATTGATTATCTTCACCCTTATGCGGGCGTCCCTCTGCCCTACGATGCCCAGAAATCCCCGTGCACTCTCCTCCATGACTTCAACTTCCAGGTTGTCTTCGACAAGGTTCAGTTCCTCGCAAGCCTTTGCGATCGCATCTTTGACAGATTTTCCAGTAAATTCGTAGGAAGACAAGGTTACATTCCCCCCTTACTTAGCCATTTTATTGGTAATAACCTGCTGTCCAATGGAAAGCACGTTACTGACCAACCAATAAAGCACTAGGCCCGAAGGAAAGCTCAGGAACATGTAAGTAAAGATGACCGGCATCATGAGCATCATTTTCTTCTGCATGGGATCCCCAGCCGACGGAGTCATCCACTGCTGGAGTACCATTGTCCCCCCCATCAGGATCGGGGTAACATAGTAGGGATCTGGAGCGGACAGATCGTTGATGCATAAGTAAATGGAAGGCAGACAGAGAAATGAAGCGTGCCTAAGCTCAATTGCATACGATAGAGCCTGATAAAGTGCTATGAAAACTGGAATCTGAAGGAACATCGGCCAACAACTTCCAAGAGGATTAACCTTTTGGTCGCGAAAAAGCTCCATGGTAGCCTTGTTAATGGCGGCTTTATCATCCTTGTGTTTTTCCTTAATTTTCGCGATTTGCGGCTGAAGGTCCTGCATCCGTTTCATCGATTTCATGCTCTTGTGGGTAAGAGGTATGAAAAGAATTTTAATAATGATTGTGAGCAAAATAATATCGATACCGTAATTGTGTGTGCCTGGGATAGTGAGGCCTAAGATCTTGAAACCTGAATTACAGAATCTCAGGAACTTCATAAGATACTCGGACATCATATCCAGCAGCTTGTAATTACTGTAAATAAGAGCTTGAGATAGATTGTTGCCTGCGGTTTCAAGAGCTACCCGATCTTTAGGCCCCAGATAGACTGCCAGATTCGTCTCCGTTGGACGACCGGCTGGTAAATCGACTGCCCCGTAACGGACTAAGATCTCAGCAATCCCATCATTAGACGGTTTTACAAGGGTTACCTTCCCCGCAGGATTCTTTCCGAAAACAAGGGCCTTAAAGAAGTATACATCACCAAGACCGGCCCACTCTACGCGACCCGATGGCTCCTCATCTCCCTTGATGTCTTTGAAATAATAGTCTTTCAACTCACCGTTCAGAAGAATCTCCGAGCTGTTCCAGGCGAATCGGGCTTCCCCTTCCCCACGGTATACTTTACGCCAAGGAAAAGTTACGAGGAAGTTCCGGTCTTCTAGTGAATTGTTGGTGAGAGTGAAGGAAAAATCAACAAGATAGGTTTCCGCATGAAAAGTAAGAGTCTTGGAAATGGTTAAGCCGGCCGAGGTGGTGGCCCGCATAGTTATTGATTTCAACGATCCCTTTTCGGTGAGCGTCACCAATGAGTCCTGCTCGTCAAAGCGATAGCCGAGGGCGGCATCGCTTAAGGTCTCGTCCCGAGTCGTCAGCACGATTGAAGGCCCTGCGGTGTCAGGTCCGTCCTGGTCGAAAAGATTGACCATTTCGTTGCCTTCCAGGGACATCTTATAATTCTTGAGCTTGAACGAGACGATTCGACCTCCGATGGACGACAGAACCGCCTCATATCTCGGTCCATCAATCTTAATCCTGACGTCCTTGGCAGGGACCTGAGCCCCGTCCAGCAGGGGCCTAACGACCCTATGTAGGGCTGTGGTTTCGGAGGGTTTCTCTTGAACAACCGCAGTACGATCTTTATCTATTTGAGGTGGTGCTTGGGTAGAACGAGTTTCCTTGGTGCTTTCAGTAGTAGGCGGGACCTTCTTGCCTGGAGTCTGTGGCGGAGAAAAGGCCTGAAAAAAATGCTGGAAGCCTACGATAATGGCCACAGATAGAACGATTGCCAGAAGTAGATTACGGTCCATTCTGTTCTCCCCCAAAAGGGGCCTTTAAGTTAATTGTCCTTGAACTCGGGAGTCCCAGGTTGAATAGTTCAGCCGCCTCTTTTATGGCACAGGATCGCAACCTCCGGGTCCAAATGGCCTGCACTTCATTACACGTCTGAGCGTCAACCATGATCCTCTGAAAACGCCGTGTGCCAATACAGCGTCTTTGGCATATTCCGAACAGGTGGGGTAAAACCGACAAGATGAGGGGAAAATCGGTGAAAGCAGGACTTGATATGACCTGATCACCCATATGAAAGCACACTTACCCAGACTCAAAATTTTGTTCTGATAAATTCGTCCAACTCTGACATGAGCCGGCATGTGTCCAAAGTAGCGGCTCCCTTCAAGGCAATGAATACCATATCCGTCTCGGGAGGCATCTTCCCCCGATTCAGCCTGAAGTACTCTCTGAGCCTTCTCTTGATCCGATTTCGCGCACAAGCATTCCCAGCTTTTCTGCCGACAACCAGACCCAGCCGTGTCCTGCCCAGCGGGTTCCTTAGCAAACGGAGTTGAAAATTGGGCGTGCGATAGCGGGCACCTTCTTTTATGATTCGCCGGAAGTCAGTGGATAGGCGAATTCTGTCCCATTTAGTCAGCCTGAAGCTTCCGACTTTAGACTGACAGGCGCTTACGTCCTTTTGCCCTTCTCCGCTTGAGGACGATTTGTCCACTTTTGGTCCTCATCCGAATGCGGAAACCGTGAGTTCTCTTTCGAGAAATGTTGCTCGGTTGAAATGTTCTTTTCACGGCTGATCCCCGACCTGTTCAGTAAACCTCTAAAAGATTTATGTAACCAAATGCAGATAAAGAAGTCAAGAACCTTTTGCGTGTGCTCAAAACCGTCACAGACTATACTAACTCCTTCATGGATGCAAATAAACTAATAACTTACTATAATTGAAAGATAAGCACCATTAGATTATAATCTAATTAAGATAATTATTGCATTTACCTGTAACCAATGATAAATCCTTTTCAGAATTACGCTGGAGGTCCGGGCCTATGATACTGCATATAATTATTATCTCTCTTGAATGCACAGCCCTTGCCGCTTTTCTGATCCTTTGGTACTTCTGGGTCAGGAAAAGAGTGGAAGTCTCTTATCTCCTCGAGGATGAAGATCAGCTTCTTTTTCCGTTCAGGTATTTTTCTTGGATACTAATCGGGCTCGTCGTTGTTACCAGCGTGGCCCAGATACACTTCGTAAGAGTCTCCTCTCAGGTGCATGAGAGGATGGCAGCCATGTCCGCCTATTACAAAAACCAATCTCAGCAGGCTAAAGCGGTGGATGACTTAAAAGGAGCTATCGACAAGATCAGGAAAGACATGGAAAGCAATTTTAAAGGATTGCGAACTCAGCTCTCAGAGCGACATCCCCAGGGAAAATCGTTTCATACGGTTGCCGATGTGAACCCACAGCATGACAGGGCTCAGGACAAAGAAGCCCTCATTCGAATTGAAAAGCCCAAGGCCGACATCAAGGGAAATGTTTTTGCTAAAGAAGCCAAGGCGTCTTCGTCCGCCGCGGCGAACAGTGAGTTTATTGTCGGTTCTAAAGCCGATGAGGAAGCTTCTAAAGATCACTCCATGCTTCTCAACCGGCAGGCAAAGGTCCTCAAGGATCAGGTGCGGGTAAGAAAGCGCCCTCAACCAGACTCACCGCCGATCGAGAGGCTCATGTCCGGACAACAGGTGAAAGTGACCGAGAAACGTCTTGACAGCGAAGGGAAAATTTGGTTCCGGATAATCACCCCTTCCGGGCGCGCAGGTTGGATCGACTTTCGGTACGTGAAGCTGGAGGGTAACGCTTAGAGCTTTCAGGGACAATAGGCGCTGTAATAACAATTTCAATCGTCTATTCTGAAAGGATACCACACTCGTCTAGCCGTCTTGAGCAGTGGACCCGATAAACGAGAAGTCGGCCACACACCTGAAAAGATCGGCCAGTTCACTCAAGATACCCAGCCTGTTGTTTCTCAGTTTTTCATCCTCGACCATCACCATTACCTTGTCGAAGAAAGCGTCGATGGGCGATTTTAGTTCAGCCATCAGTTCAAGGGCTCTGGCATAATCGCTCTCGGCAATGAGTGGCCTGGAAAGTTCCGAGACTCTCTTAAAGGATAAATATAGAGCCTTTTCGGTCTCTTCGACAATCAACTCCTCTGACACCGTCACCTTTTGAAAATCCTTCAAGATATTGGTGACCCTCTTGAACCCGGTCATAATCGCATCAAAATCATTTCGCTTTTTCCACTCAATAAGGGCCTCAACACGCCGCCTTGCATCCACTATGTCTTCGAACCTAGCCCGCACGACGGCTTCCACAACATCAAGGGGAAAATCTCGCGATGTATGAAAGTTTACAAAACGTGTCCGAATGAATTCCATGATTTCAGCCTTGACCTCTTCCTCCGATCGAATTCGGCGTTCATCAAGGAGAAACACCGCTTCACTCACCAGCCAGTTTAGGTCAAGCGGCTGATCGAGTTGAATAAGGATCTGAATAATGGCGAGAGCATGTCGTCGAAGAGCATAGGGATCGGCTGTACCGGTCGGCGCAAGGCCCACACTGAAGCATCCTGCAACGGTGTCGATCCTATCGGCTACAGAAACCAGGGCACCGACTATGCCCTTTGGGAGGCTGTCACCGGCATGTGCAGGGAGATAGTGCTCTCTGATGGCGGCTGCCACCTCGTCTGACTCTCCATCTTTTTTCGCGTAGTAGCTTCCAATTATGCCCTGAAGTTCTGGAAATTCATAAACAATACCGGTTTCCAGGTCGCACTTAGATAAAAGCGCAGCCCGCTCAACCTCTCGAATGCTGTCGGGGGCTAAGCGTCCGGCGAGTTTTTTTGCAATATCAGTAAACCTTTCAACCTTTTCGTAGGCTGTGCCTAGCTTGGAATGGAACACCACTCCTTTGAGTGCGTCCAGTCGGCTGAATAACGGCGTCTTCCTGTCTTCTCGAAAATAGAATCCGGCGTCCTCGAGCCGTGCCTTGAGTACTCTCTGGTGCCCTATAATCGATACAGCCGTATCTTTCACAGGCGTGTTATTTACTGCAATGAAGCGGTTGAAAATCCTGCCGTCAGGGCCTTGGGCCGAGAAATATCGTTGATGTTTTTTCATGCAGGTTATGAGGATGGAAGCAGGAAGCTCGAGAAAATCCACTGAAAACTCTCCCATTATGGAATATGGACTCTCAACGAGAAAGGTCACCTCATCCAGTAAATCAGGATCCTCAAATATTTTCAAACCCTGTGCGGCGACGAGACTCTTGATTTGTCTTTCAATTTCACTCCGTCTCCTTGCAGAATCGATCAGAATGCCTTGCGATTCCAAAGAGGTCTTCAGATCATCGAAACAGGTTACCTGGAAGTTTTCTGGATTGGTAAATCGGTGTCCCCGGCTGCAGCTTCCGCTTTGGACGTTTCCAAAGCTGAAAGGGACTGCTTTACCTTGAAACATGGCTACAATCCAGTGAATGGGGCGGGCAAATCGTACATCGAGGTTCATCCACCTCATTGTTTTTGGAAAGGGTATCTTTTCGATCAATCCTGGAAGCACGTAGGAGAGCACTTCGGATGTGGGTTGCCCTTCCAGTGTCTTACGGACCGCCATCTGCTCTCCCCGAGAAGATCCGACAACAACGAGGTCCGTCACTTCTACCCCTTGACTTCTCGCAAAGCCGATTACCGCTTTCGTCGGATTGCCTTGTTCGTCAAAAGCCGATGACAGTGATGGGCCGGTTTTCTCGATTTCCCTGGAAGCCTGGAATACATCTACGTCGGAAGCTCTCAAGATGAGTCTTCTAGGAGTTTCATAAGTTTCGACTGTGCCATGGGATATGCGCGCCCCGTCCAGCGATTTTGTAAGCAGAGTTGCAAGTGCTTCAACGGCTGGTAGGACAAATCTTGCCGGTATTTCCTCAGTGCCGATTTCAAGCAGGAACTCGCCTTTCATGATACCCACCTGTTTTCGGAGAATTTGTTAAGGATGGGGAAACCCATACTTTCCCTTTGGGCAAGATAGGCATGAGCGGCCTTCCTGGCCAGATTCCGTACTCTGTGAATATAGGCGGTTCGCTCTGCGACACTGATTGCACCTCTAGCGTCCAATATATTGAACACGTGGGAACACTTCAGACAATAATCGTACCCTGGAAGTACAAGAGGTTCTGCTTCGTCGAGCAGTGCCTCTGATTCGGCTTCATACATATCGAATAGTTTGAACAGCAGATCAGGGTTGGCCCTATCAAAGTTGTAGATAGAGCCTTCCACTTCTGAACGGTGATGAATATCCCCGTAGGTTATGTCTCCGGTCCATTTGAGATCGTAGACACTCTCCACCCCCTGAAGGTACATGCAGATCCTCTCGATTCCATATGTCAGTTCGACCGAAACGGGTTTCAAGTCGATCCCCCCAGCCTGCTGGAAGTAAGTGAACTGGGTTATCTCCATGCCATCGAGCCAGACCTCCCAGCCGACACCCCATGCGCCCAGCGTGGGAGACTCCCAGTCGTCCTCGACGAAACGGATGTCATGAGCAAGCGGGTCGATCCCGAACGCGGCCAAGGATTCGATATAAATATCCTGAACTTCCAGAGGGGAAGGCTTCAGGATGACCTGATATTGATAATAGTGCTGTAACCTGTTGGGATTTTCACCGTACCGACCGTCAGTAGGCCTTCGCGACGGCTCAACGTATGCGACGTTCCAAGGCTCTGGACCGAGCACCCTGAGAAAGGTGGCCGGGTTCATGGTGCCTGCCCCTTTTTCCATGTCATATGGCTGCTGAATGACACAGCCTCTTTCTGACCAAAACCTTTCCAGAGAGCGTATCAGATCCTGAAACATAAGCATTTGGCAGGCCCCTTCTGATAGTGATCCATCTGAGGAGCAGATGGAAATCGGCACATAAACAATTTTTTTTAACATTACGGTGGTTTTCAGTCAAGGACGACGACGCGTTTGATTCTTTGGCTTCCAGACTCTATAATGCCTTCCGATAAAACACTTCGGACCACTGGTGGGAGGCTGTCTTATGAAAAGAAAATCTGCAATCATAACGTTTTTGCTGGGGCTCCTCCTGGCAAACCTGTGGGTGGCGCCTCCAGTGATATGGGCCGAGGATACAACAGCGACGTCTGTCGAGCGGGCTAAAGCCGCGCTGGCTTCTGGGCGGGCTTCTGAAGCAATTGAGATACTATCTCGTCTCATCTCCAGCATGCCTGAGTCGGATTTATATTACCAACGAGGACTGGCTTACAGCGTTAACAGCATGCAGAACGCAGCCATTAATGATTTTGACAAGGCTATTTCAATGGATCCAACACAGGCGGCCTATTACTTCAGGAGAGGGCTTTCCTGGCACAGACAAGGCCATTTCCAGAACGCAGTCGATGACTTGACCAGTGCTCTAGACCTTGACCCTATGACCCCCTATGCAGAGTCGTATAGGGCACGCGCGCTTTTCAACCTCGGTCGGCCTGCCAAGGCCATGGCCGATTTGCTTTCTGCGATCAAGAAGAACCCTGGGAGTTCGTCGCTGCATAAACTCAAGGGGGACATACTCATTACCCATGGTAATTTTGCGGATGCCGTCAAGGATTATGATCGTGCAATTGAGCTTGGGGCACGCGACGCTGCTGCTTATAACAATCGAGGTGTAGCACTGGCAAACGTGGGAAGGACGAAGGAGGCCATGGAGGATATCGGTCGGGCGATGGAAATCGTCGAATCTCCTCCCTCCACGACAAGACCTCCCGGTATTTCCGGAACCCCCTGGTAGAGGTTTGACTCGTTCAGTAAAACAATGGATTCATCATATATGACTGAATACGTCCACCAACGTTCGGTCTTTCTATTTGCGCACGTGAAAACTTTTGAAAATGAATTTCACGGACAAATGACTCACCCCAACAATGCGGAACACAATTCTTGGGAATTGAAATACCCACTATGTCGAACAAACCCACAGTCATCATTGGTGGAGGAATTGCTGGTCTCGCCGTAGCGAAAGCTCTTTCCGAGAACGGTTTTTCTTGCGTGGTCGTAGAAAAAGATGATCGAATAGGGGGGCGAGTCCGGGACTGGGCTTGCATGGCCACGCATCGTTGCCTCAGGTGCTTTTGCTGTTCAGTGGAAGATCTGGTTCATGACGTGACTACGGCATCGAGTGTTGATATTATACTTGGCTCGGAACTTTCGGGAGTTATCAAATGCGGTCAGTCCCTTGAACAGGTTCGAGTTAAATCCCTGGCAAGCGGTCATGAGAAACTGCTGGACGCATCCGCACTTGTTATTGCAACTGGATTCGAGCCTTATAACCCTAAGGAAAAATTATTACTCGGATACGGGCGTTTTGAGGGTGTATTTACTCTTATCGATGTGGACACTTTCCTGCGGGAAGACAACATCTCCAGATTTACTGCAGGAATTCAGGAGCCTCTGCGGGTAGCCTTCTTCCAGTGTGTCGGTTCCAGGGATAAAACCATTGGAGCCGACTATTGTTCTCAGTACTGCTGTAAAGGGGCGCTGAGGATGGCTTTGAGACTACTCGAAAATAACTCAGACTGGGAGATCACCATTTTTTACATTGATCTTCAAATTGCCGGGAAGCTCGCCGGATGGCTGCTGAGTGAGGCCAAGGAACGTGGTATACGCTTGGCCCAGGGCGTTCCCGGAGAAATAGTGGAAGGCTCGGACAAGATGTTGCAAATATCAAGAGATGATAACGGATCAAACGTGAGAGAAAATTTTCACCGGATTGTGCTCAGCGTAGGGCAGCGTTCTACTTCAGCCTCCCGTGAAATAGCCTCGTTAGTTGGTCTGGAGCTTGATAATTACGGTTTTCTTGCTCCGGAAGGTTTTCTGGAAACCAGCCGTACGACCGTCGCCGGGGTTTACCTGGCCGGAACATGCTGTGGCCCCAAAGATATAGAGAACACCCTTATGCATGCAGGACAAACTGCCGCGGCCATAATTGCCGATCTGAAGAACGAGCCAAGGGTGTGACCATGCACCCACGATACAC
>Ga0007800_10000383_pt1 | contig 18073 bp, 16 predicted proteins | sample CryBogmetaGMA14M_FD_60366 | JGI IMG/M metagenome (GOLD analysis project Ga0007800, IMG submission 60366) | Freshwater microbial communities from Crystal Bog, Wisconsin, USA - MA14M | ecosystem: Environmental > Aquatic > Freshwater > Lake | place: Crystal Bog, Wisconsin, USA | collected 2009-07-06 | reverse complement strand
TTATCCCCACCCACCAGAGTCGGTTTAGGTACGGGCGCTATGGCTTCAACGGCAACGAGGCTTTTCTAGACGGCCTGGCGTCCCTCGAATCGTCTTGAGTCTCCTCGCAACTTCCTCTCAACTTCAACTAAAATCCGGGGTAGATTTGCTTGCCCCAGCATCATCTCTGTTGAGCGACACTCCATGTCCAATGGGAATGCTCGAACTAACCTCCCGTGTCACCCCTTTGCCTCTACCACAGCGGTACAGGAATAATAACCTGTTGTCCATCGCACTACGCCTTACGGCCTCGGCTTAGGCCCGACTAACCCTAAGCGGATTAACCTTGCTTAGGAAACCTCGGGTTTCCGGCGGATATGTTTCTCACATATCTTGCGCTACTCATGCCGACATTCTCACTTCTTAAAGCTCCACCGAACCTCACGATTCGACTTCGCTGCTAAAAGAACGCTCCCCTACCCATCCCGATAAATCGGAATGCCGTAGCTTCGGTGACAGGCTTAGCCCCGTTGGGTTGTCGGCGCAGTACCACTCAACCAGTGAGCTGTTACGCACTCTTTAAAGGGTGGCTGCTTCTAAGCCAACCTCCTGGCTGTCTACGCAATTCTACTTCCTTTGCCACTTAGCCTGTTCTTAGGGACCTTAGCTGACGGTCTGGGCTGTTTCCCTCTCGACCACGGAGCTTAGCCCTCGTAGTCTCACTCCCGGACTAAAGTTAACGGCATTCGCAGTTTGATTGGAGTTGACAAGATACTCTCTCACCTATTCCATTCAGAGCTCTACCTCCGCTAACCAACATCCGAGGCTGTACCTCAATACATTTCGGGGAGAACCAGCTATCCCCGGGTTCGATTGGCATATCACCCCTATCCACAGCTCATCCGATAGCTTTGCAACGCTAAACGGTTCGGGCCTCCACTTCGAGATTATCGAAGCTTCACCCTGGCCATGGATAGCTCACCCGGCTTCGGGTCTAATCCGTGCAACCATATTCGCCCTATTCAGACTCGCTTTCGCTTTGGCTCCGTGACTTAATCACTTAACCGGCTACACAGATTAACTCGTCGGCTCATTCTTCAATAGGCACGCCATTACCAGGACTTGCGTCCAGGCTCTGACTGCTTGTTGGCGCACGGTTTCAGGTCTATTTCACTCCGCTTTCGCGGTGCTTTTCACCTTTCCCTCACGGTACTTGTTCACTATCGGTCATCAAGGGTATTTAGCCTTACCGAGTGGTCTCGGCGGATTCCCACAGGGTACCTCGTGCCCCGTGGTACTCAAGAACAGGATATGGAGCTTGCCTCTTTCGCCTACCGGACTATCACCGTCTGTGGTGGCTCTTTCCAGAGACCTTCTGCTAGAGTTGGGTTTGTAACTCCATGGCGCTTTCTGAACAACGCCCAATCCGTCTTACTACCCCGGATAAACATAGGCTCCAGAGCCGTTAAGTTTACCCGGTTTAGGCTGCTCCCCGTTCGTTCGCCACTACTAAGGGAATAATATATTTTCCTCGGGGTACTGAGATGTTTCACTTCCCCCACTTGCCCCCGCCTGGCCTATGTGTTGAGCCAGGGGTACCCCGGTTTTACCGGAGTGAGTTGCCTCATTCGGGAATCCCCGGCTAAAGCTTGCTAGACAGCTTACCGAGGCTTATCGCAGTCTTGCCACGCCCTTCATCGGCCCTTGATGCCAAGGCATCCACCGTGCGCCTTGTTTTGCTTGACCTACTTCAAACTTGATATTAGCTTGTTTCTTATATATTCAGTTATTAATTCGGATAGAGGCATAAAGAAAGTGGCTTGGCGCATTTACCAAGCCACTGCTCGGTTCTTCACCGGAATTACCTTTATGTATCTATCGTCAACATAGTCGCCTTTTTCACAATGCAAGAGCAATAATACCACCGGCACAAATTCTTGTCAATAGCACCAACAGCCTGAAATAGCCGGCGTGTCAAGATGTTGGAGGAAATATTTTTGGAATTGAGCGCACTTCGCGAGTGTGAAGTTCGCAATATGGGCTTAAGACTCGGCTCTCCCATCCGTGTATAATACCCTCATGCCAAGCGTTAGGATATCCGGCCTCATCGCCACGCAGGAGGTGGTCGACGCCTTCCGCGCCGCTTTTGCGTGCAGGCGCTGCGGGACTTGCTGCACCGTTTTCGAGGGCGTCAAGCTGAAAAAAGGAGAGATGGAATGCCTGCCTGTTCCTCAAAACGAACGCATGGACATCTTCGAGTTGCACGACGGCACATATTATATGAAAGAGCCTTGCCGCTTTTACGACGCCGCGAAGGCGGAATGCACTATATATATTGACCGCCCGGAGACCTGCCGCAACTTCCCGCTGTACAACCAGCGCTGTGATGACGGCCTTGTACATATGGGAGTCACCGACAGGTGCGAAGCCGCACTCGACACCCTGGCCGATGTGGAAGTGGAGTTCCTGGGGAGATAAACCTAGCGCCATGCCGAAAAACCGCATCTCTGAGCTGATTGCCACCCAGGAGGTGCTCGATTCCTTCTGCCGGTACTTCGCTTGCCGCCGCTGCGGAGCCTGCTGCACGCAGTTCGATGGCGTCAAAGTAACCAGATCCGAAATGAAGCGCCTGGACATACCGAAAAACGAGTGGGGCGATAAATTCACGGTTCTGGGCAATACAAATTATATGAAGGAACCCTGCCCGTTTTACAGCGCGGGTAAGTCCGGCTGCACCATATATAGTGAAAGGCCAGAGACCTGCCGGCACTTCCCCATGCACACCATAAAATGCGACGACGGATTTATACACCTGGCCGTCTCCGAAATCTGCCCTGCAGCCCTCAAAGCGCTGGTCGAGGTTGAGGTGGAGTGGCTTGGGAGGTAGTATTTAATGTGCAAAAGCGTCGGTCAACCGGTACATGCGCTGCGAAAATACCCGAAAACCCTGTTTTGACCAAAATGACGTAGCCACCTGGTTTTGCACAAGCAGGTAGACTTCTACGAGCTTAATGTTATCCTTTGCAAACCAGTTCATAGCCTCCGAAAGCATCTTTTCCCCTATGCCGTTGCGCCTGTATTCCTTTTTAATACCCAGATCGGTTATGATACCCCACCTATCAAGCCTGAAAACCGGGGGTTGATTGCCTATTTCGGCTATCAAGAAACCCAGTACCTCTTCTTGTTCAATTGCTACCAGAACCATGGCATCGTCGGATTGTATCTGTTTAATTAGCTCAATTTCGAAATCGCCAATGGCATTCTCGCCTGGATTCCAGAGTGGTTCGGCATCAAGATGAAACTGAGTAAATTCTTGCCAGACTACAATAATCTGTTGCACGTGCTCTTTTCGAGCTCGGATTATTTTCATTTCTCGCTTCACCGGATTGCAAATTAAGGTTGAGAGGCTCTAGAACGCTTCATTATAGATGGCCGCAATCGATTCTATGCCCAGCTTCTTGGGATGCGCCGGCAACCAGGGAGCCGTTTTCAGTGCGTTTACAGCCAGGTCGGCCAGCTTTGCCTTCTCCACGCCCAGGTCGCGCAGCTTGAGGTTCATTCCCACTAGCTTGAGCCATTTCTCCACGGCTGCAAGGCCGTCTTTTTCTCCGAAGACGTTGCAGGCCAGTTTATCGAGCCGTTCCTGCCGGATGTCGGCCAGAGACCCCAGCCAAGCGGGCAGCAAAGCTGCCAGGCCGTCGCCGTGAGCCATGTCGTACTCCCCACTCAGCGCATGCTCGATGCCGTGCATGGTCATGGAGCCGTCCCCTCCGCCCAGGTTCGAGAAAGACGAGCAGGCAATGGTGCTGGCCCAGGAAAGCTGCGAGCGGGCTTCGAGGTCAGCTAAATTACCCAAGGCCTTCGGCAGGTAGTCCACCACCATCTTCATGGCAGTCTCGACTATTCCGTCGGTGAGAGGCTGGGGATTGCCCGCCGTTATGTAAGGCTCGACCAAATGGCAGAAGATATCCACGCCGCCCTGCGCCGTGGGTCTGGCGGGAAGCGTAAGGGTGAGTTCCGGGTCAACGATGGAGACGACGGGATAGGCGCAGCGGTCGGAGAGAACACACTTGTCGTGCGTTTCCCAGTTGGTGATGACAGCCCCGCAGTTTGACTCCGAGCCGCTGGCGGCTACAGTGGGAACCGTGATGAGCTTCGGAACGTCAGCCACGATTTTTTGGCGCGTCTCGATGTAATGCCAGACCGGTTTGCCGCCGATGGCGGCTACCACAATGCCTTTAGCCGCATCCATGGCGCTGCCGCCACCAAGAGCAATGACGACGTCCAGCTTTTTCTCGCGTACGATAGCCGCGCCTTCGTCCACGGTTGAGGAGCGCGGGTTGGGCTCTATCTTATCGAAGACGGCCACCGCGACACCGTGCTTATCCAGGTCGGCTACGGCGCGTTTGAGCAAGCCGCTCCTGCGCATCGAGTTTTTGCCGGTGACGAGCAAAGCCTTTTTGCCAATTTGAGATGCCTCGTGCCCGAGATGGCTGAATCCTCCGGCGCCGGAGATTATTTTGGAAGGGATATAAAATGTACTAGTCATAGATTTATTATAACAGGCCTACTAGCTGTCGTTGCAAGGAGTGAAACGACGAAGCAATCACATGGTTTTTGCCTTAACTTTCAATCTATTTCCGGCTTGCGAGCTTTGATCCACTTCTGCTTCTGCTCCAGCCGAACGCTTTCGTCAGTGGTCTGGTAACCGGACAGGAAGTCTTTCCTGAAGCTATCGAAAGAGCCGTCGAGGATGGCCTTACGAATGTCGTCCATCAGCCGCACCATGAAACGCAGATTGTGGATAGTAGTCAGACGATAAGCTAAAAGCTCTTGGGCGCGAAAAAGGTGGCTGACATAAGCCGGCGAAAAATGAGCGCAGGTATAACAGTCGCAGCCGGACTCTATGGGAGACTCCACCGCGCGGAAAACGGCGTTATCTATATTGATGCGCCCCTTGCGCGTAAACAGAGCCCCGTTGCGTGCCACGCGGGTAGGCAACACACAGTCCATCATGTCTATGCCCAGCCCCACCGCCTCCACCACGTCTTCCGGGGAGCCCACACCCATGAGGTAGCGCGGCTTGTCCTTCGGCAGGTACTGGAGCATCTGGCGTGCCGTCTCCCATGTGAGTTCCTTGGGCTCGCCCAGGCTCAGGCCGCCCAGTGCATAGCCGGGGAAATCCAGCGAGGCGAGAAATTCGGCGGACTGGCGGCGCAACTCGGGCGAAAAGCCCCCCTGTACGATAGCAAAAAGCTGTTGATTGGCCCGCTTATGCGATACAAGACTTCGTTCCGCCCAGCGATGCGTGCGCTCCATGGCCTGGCGTACCTGAGAAAGGGGGGCGTCCGAGGCTGACGGCTCATCCAGCACCATGGCTACATCCGAGCCCAGTTCCTCCTGCAGATCAACAACCATCTCAGGAGTGATGAAATGGGGTGAGCCATCTATGTGCGAGCGGAAGGTAACACCTTCGTCGGTCACTTTCGAGAGCGCCGACAGACTGAACACCTGGTAGCCGCCCGAATCGGTGAGTATAGCCCCATCCCAGCCCATGAAACGATGCAGCCCGCCTAGTTTCTTGATGACCTCAACACCTGGCCTGAGATACAAGTGATAGGTATTGGAAAGGATGAGCCGAGCGCCGAGGGCCTTTATCTCGTCCGGGGTGAGGGTTTTGACGGTCGCCTGGCTGCCCACCGGCATGAAGACAGGGGTTGGGATAACGCCGTGAGCGGTAACAAGTTCACCGGCGCGGGCGGGGCCGGAGGTTTTTATCAAGCTAAAGTTATTCAAATCTGATAATCCTTGCTAATCAGGTATCACCATACATATTACAGAGGTAAAGAATCTTAAGTAAATGACATGAAACTCGCTCATGGAGGCTGTCGAAGAGGGTGGGGATGGAGGTGAGATTATCATAGGCAGCGCATTAACCGTGGAACATTAAAGACTCCCGAGCTCAATACATTAAACTGGCGATTACTTTAAACTCATCCTGCGTCGGGGTATGGGATTTTTCTTTGGGCGGGAAGGTCTTATCGAATTCCTCGCAGGTCTTCATGTCCACATCGTAAGCGGTGCTTTCCACGAAACGGCCGCTGATGCCGCACAAAACCCCTGGGCACAGCTCCAACGCTAGGAGAGCAACGGCATACTTTCCGAAAGATGTTTTGATATCGTACTTTTCCGCGCAGTGAAAGCCAAACCTGCTGTAATAGCGCGGGTCGCCGTAGATGAAAACAGCCTTGTCCCCTTTTTTCTTCGCCTCGCTTAGAGAATGGTTGATAAGGGTGCTCCCGACTCCCTGTTTCTGCAGGGGAGGCAGAACACTGAGGGGGCCGAACGTTACGACCGGATGGCTCGTGCCTGATGGGTCCAGGAGGCGAGCCTTACTGTACGCAATATGGCCGACTATGTGCCCATCGGAAACTGCGACAAAATCCAGCTTCGGGATAAAATCGCCGCTCTTCCTGAGAGTGTGTATTAGATAGTGTTCGCAGCATCCGGGAACATGCACATTCCAGAAGGCTTCCCGCGTGAGCTCTTCGACGGCTCGGTAATCGTTCTCGGTTTCGAGTCTAATCTTAAGCTGCATAGAATAATCCTTAACGTCGGGCTAAAACCTGACCCACAAGCTCAGGCACATCGCTACGAAAATTATCCCCAAATAAGGGAAGCTCGAGAGTTTATACAATTTCCAGGCGTCTTTAGAAGCATTCGATAACACCAGCCTCAGTGTAGCATAGAGCATGGCCGCGCCCAGTATAACAGCGGAGATGAGATAGATCAGGTTGAAACCCGCCGCGAAGTAGAGCCACACCGCTGCCGCGTTCAGCGCCAGCGCGAAAACCAGCAGCACGAGTACAGCCGTGCGCACCGAAACGTTCATGGGGAAAAAGGTGATCCCTGCGCCAATATAATCATCGCGGTGCGATACCATCACGCTCCACACGTGCAGAGGCAGCCAGGCGCAGATAAGCAGGCAGAGCAGCCCCGTCTCCAGCGTAAAGTGCGGGTTCACGGCGAACCAGCCCATAAGCACCGGCGCGCAACTGGCGATCGCCCCCTGAGGGAAAACGCAGATGACGCGCTTGCGGAATACTCCGGCGGCAGTCGTGCCTATCAGGTCGGCAGCGAAGGCGTAGGGATGCAGCCACCAGGCTAGCGCGAGGCCCAGAGCAATCAGGCAGAGAGACCAGTCAAGCACCTTCCAGGGGGGCTGTATGCGCTTGGTGGGCAACACGCGCCCGCAGGTGCGCCTCATGTGGGCATCCACATCGCGGTCGAGGTAATTGGTCAGGCCGTTGGCCCCGGCCGAGGCAATCAGGATGGTCAGAGTCGCGAAGAGAAGAGTGCCAATTGCCGGATGGCCTTTCGCTCCGATAATAACCGAGCACAGGCCGATAAAGCCCAGAAGGAGTGTCTCGCGCACCTTGAGGACCTCGATGTAATTCTTCATGGTAGAGATAAACGACATAGGAAAGTATTATACCAAACTCAGGGGATGCCTTAAGGCATTTCGCTGCGGCGCGGAGAGTGCTCGTCCAGGTAGGACTGCAGGATGACGGCCGCGGCCATGGCGTCATCGTGCTTATTCTTGAAGCGGTCTTTCTTTTTGCCGGTCTCACGCATGTACTCCTGTGCAGTGACCGTGCTGAAACGCTCGTCTACCATCTCGATCGGAATGGAAAGAACCCTCGCGAGCCTGTCGGCGAAGGCCTTCACCTTCTTCGCCTGCATGCCAATCTCGCCGGACAGCGAAAACGGCTGCCCCACTATGAGCCTGCCTGCCTTGTGTTTATTCATAAGATTTACGATATTCTGGACGTCCGAAGCCTCGTTCAATCGCTTGATGATAGTCAGCGGGCTGGCCAGCATCTCAAGGGGGTCGGATAAGGCCACCCCGATGCGGCTGTCGCCCACGTCTAAAGCCACAATTCTCAAGTCAGAACCTATCTTCTCTCCCGTGAGGGGAGAAACAGGAGTGAAAGCGAGAGTTCGTGAATTCATATCTACCTTGGAACTTCTTTAGCATTTCACCCTTTCATAAAGAGAGACTAAGAGGGATTTTCCCCCTCAATAATCGCTACTTCTTCTTCAGGAGTGCCGGAACCGCCGCGATAGCCTCGTCCAGCTTGGAGACATCCTTGCCGCCGCCTTGTGCCAGTCCCGGCTTGCCGCCCCCACCACCCCCCGTCATAGCCGCCACCTGCCGAATGATGTTACCGGCATGGTAGCCTTTGGCCGTAAGGTCGGGCGTGACTGTCACCACAAAATACGGTTTTTCATCGCTCACAGTGCCCAGAACCACCACAGCGCTTCCCAGCTTGTTCATCAGGGCATCCGCTATGTCGCGCAGGGTTTCCGGGCGGGATGATTTGACGTGCACAGCAAGCAGTTTGATGCCATCAACATCTACTGCGTGGCTGAGCAGTGAGGAAACGTCATTGAGCGCCATCTCGCGTTCAAGGGCTTCGGTCTTCTTAATTTCCTGTTGACGGCTGTCGAGCAGCGCCTGCACCTTTTGCATGACGTCCTCGGGCGTGCTGTCCAGCAACTTGCCAAGGGATCGGAGGGTGTTGATGCTAGACATGGCTATCTTGGTAGCCTCGCGCCCGGTCACCGCCTCGATGCGGCGCAAGCCGGAACCCACGCTGGCTTCGGTGGATATTCCAAACAAGCCGACCTCGCCGGTGGACGCAACGTGCGTGCCGCCGCACAACTCGGTGCTGATGGCCGGGCGTCCCACTGAGAGGACGCGCACCACGTCGCCATACTTTTCATCGAAAAGAGCAATAGCGCCCGCAGCTACCGCATCTTTGTAGGCCACCTGTTTGTCATAAACCGGGTGGTTGGCGCGTATTTCAGAGTTGACGATGTCCTCTATCTTACTTATCTCTTCGGCGGTTAACGGAGCCAGATGCGAAAAGTCGAAACGTAACCTCGCAGGCTCTACCAGCGAGCCCCTCTGCTGTACATGCTCGCCCAACACCTGCCGGAGAGCATAATGTAAAAGGTGGGTGGCGGTGTGGTTGCGGGCGGTGGCAGCGCGCCGCGCGGGGTCAACCTCGGCTGTGACTGGGTCGCCCACGGCTAAACTGCCCTCGGAGACGAAGCCCTGGTGCAGCGTAGTATGAGCACCGAGCTTAACAGTATCCGTTACTGTGAACAGCCCTCTCTCAGCTTTGATTATGCCCGTGTCGCCCACCTGGCCACCCATCTCGGCATAGAACGGTGTGTCCGCCAGGACGATGCCGGCTTTCTGGTCGGTCGTTATATCGTTGACGCCCTCATTGGAGACAATGATGCCAACAACGCGCGTGCTCTCTTTCAGCGCGGTATAGCCAGTGAATTTAGTTGGTTCTAGATGCGTAACTTGTATTTTGGCTGCGAGACCCACTGAAGACGTAAATTTCTGGCTAGTTCGAGCTTTCTCACGTTGACGTGCCATTTCATGTTCGAAACCATCAATGTCGACCTCATAACCATTCTGGCAGGCTATCTCTTTTGTTAGGTCTACTGGTAATCCATATGTATCGTGCAGAATAAATAACTCAATTCCCGTAACTGTGTTGTTCAATTTATCAACTGTTTCATGCAATTCTCGTAGTTTATTTCTAAGGTCAGATTTTAATGCCTGGAATGCGTTAAGCCCTGATATTGAACTGCATTGAGCATTTACATTACTGAAAGCTGTTAGAAGTGACTTAAAAGAAGAAGAAACCTCCTTAAAAACATCTCGTCCTCCTATCATGAGAACATGGTCCCAGCAACGACAGTCGCGTAATAAGTGATCTGTCTGTCGGCCTATTTCCTTCTCTAGATCGATATAGTCATTTGCCTGTTCTATTAATAACAAAAGTGGCTCTTCGTATTTTCGATGAAAGTAGTCATGCAATTCTCTACGAAAGGCAAACATAGATTGCTGTAATACGCCATATCCAACTTGTAATGCGCGTTGAAATTTGTCAATTTCAAATTCGACTATGTTAAGGATATGAGTTTTATTTTTTGTAAGTTCAGGGTATGTAGAACCGAGTTGTATTATTACTTCTTGATTGAGCTCAATAAGCAATTTCTCATTCTTTGAAATCAACCCTGAAAAATATTGAGCCCGCCTTATCAAGCGGCGCAATACATAACCTCGGCCATCAGTAGATGGTTGTACTCCATCAGCAATTAGGAATGTGATGCCTCGACTATGTTCAACGACAACCCGAAAAGCACGATCAACCTTTTCATCAACCCCGTACTTTTTGCCCGTGATTTCGGCGGCGCGTTTGAGCAGAGGCTGGAAAATATCCGTTAGATAAACGGTGTTCTTGCCCTGCATGATGGCGGTGACGCGTTCCAGCCCCATGCCAGTATCGATATTTGGTTTGGGGAGCGGCGTTCTGTTTCCCTGTTTATCCTGGTTGTACTGCATGAAGACCAGGTTCCATATCTCGCAGAAACGGCCGCATTTGCAGGATGGGTTGCAGTCGGGCTTGCCGCAGCCGACGGCCTCGCCGAAGTCGTAGTGTATCTCGCTGCAGGGGCCGCAGGGGCCGGAGTCTCCGGCGGGTCCCCAAAAGTTTTCCTCTTCGCCCAGCCGCACAATGTGTTCGGCGGGCACACCCATATTGCGCCAGAGCTGGATAGCCTCGTCGTCATCCAGATAGACGGTGGTCCACAGCTTCTCCTTGGGGATTCCCAGGCGCTCAGTGATGAACTCCCACGCGAAGGCGATGGCCTCGGCCTTGAAATAGTCGCCCACGCTGAAATTGCCCAGCATCTCGAAGAAGGTCAGGTGGCTGGCGTCGCCCACGGACTCGATGTCGGTGGTGCGGAAACACTTCTGGCAGGAGGCGAGGCGCGTGTGGGGCGGTTTGCCCTGCCCCATAAAGTAGGGCTTGAGCTGCACCATGCCCGCCGTGGTGAGGAGGAGTGTCAGGTCTCCGTGCGGGATGAGGGGGGAGGAGGGAATGACCTTATGCCCCTTTTCCTCGAAATAGGCTAGAAACTTGGCGCGGATTTCGTCACCAGTCAAAGCAGTCACCTATTCCTATGTAAATTATAGAAGATTGTAAATTAAGGGGGCGGGGCTGTCAAAAGAGAGAATGTCATAGAGTGGGGTTTGCCCATCCCATTTATCCCCTGGAGAAAAGAAGAAACAACTAAATCATCCGTCTCAGCTTCTCCCTGAGCGCATCCCCGAACTCAGGGTGCTTCAGCCCCAGCGCCACCTGCGCCTCCAGCCAACCCGCCGGGTTTCCCGTGTCGAAGCGCCTGCCCTCGAACTCCAGCGCGTATATAGGCTGCGTTCGCAGCAGCATGGAAAGCGCGTCGGTTAACTGTATCTCGCCGCCGTTGCCCGGTTTGGTCGCCTCGATGGACTCGAAAATCTCCGGAGTCAGGATATAACGCCCCACGATGCCCAGTTGCGAGGGCGCCGCTTCAGGTGCCGGTTTTTCCACTAGTGACAGCACCTTATGCACACGCGGGCTTACCGTTTCAGGACGGATAACCCCGTAGCGCTGTATCTCCGGTGTGTCAATAGACTCCACCGCAACCACAGACGTCTCGTATTTTTTATATATCTTGAGCATCTGCGCCAGGACAGGCTCGCGGGCATCCACCACGTCGTCAGGCAGGACCACTGCGAAGGGCTCGCCGCCCACGGCTTCTTTTGCCATCAGTACGGCGTGGCCCAGTCCCAATCGTTCGGACTGCGTCACATAGGTTATGTCAGCCAAGTTGTCAAGTCGCGCCATCTCGTCAGCCAGTCTGTTTTCGCCCTTCTGCCACAGGAGTGCGCGCAGCTCGGGAGTCGGCTTGAAATAGTCGGGAATGGCGTGTTTGCCCACCGCCGTCACGATGATGATTTCTTTGATGCCGGATTTGACGGCTTCCTCTACGGCGTACTGGATAAGGGGCTTGTTGATAAGGGGCAGCAGTTCTTTGGGGTAGGTGCGGGTCACGGGCAGAAAGCGCGTGCCCCACCCGGCCGCCGGTATAACTGCATTGCGCACTTCCATAAATCCCTCCTTCTATGCGGTGTTACGCCGGAGAAATCCGGATGCTATCCTCATGGCGTATCGCCGTAAACAAGTTTAGTCGAGGCGACCTCAGTCTCTGGACGCCCGTTCTTTAATCGATTCTATTTAGGCTGGGAACATAGTCCGGAGACTAGGATGGTAAGCGCCAACTCGTCATCGTACCTGCCCGTCTTGATGGCCAGGTCGGTATCAAGCAAACTGTGGTAGAAATCCCGCAGGCGCATCATGGTATAGCGTGAGGACTGCTCCAGTGTCTTGCGAAAAGGGAAATCGCCCAGTCCCAGCGTCCCCTGAATAGCGCTTTCAGACTGTCCCGCATTTTTGAGTTCTTTCGCCCGCACGAGCAACCGTAGTTGGCGCGCCAGCATGACCAGCACATAAGAGGGCGCCGCCCCGCTTTCCAGCATCTCGTTCATGGCCTGGTTAGCCAAGTTCAGCCGCCCGTCGACGATGGCGTCCACCAGCGTGAAAATGCTAGCCTCGCGCGAGAGCCCCACCAGCTTTTTGACGTCGTCGGCCTCGACGGCGCGGCCCCCGACATAGAGCACCAGCTTCTCAATCTCGCCCTTCATCACCCACAGGTCGCTGCCTACCAGCCGCACCAAGTTTTTAAGCGCTTCCTCAGAAATCGTTCCGCCTACCTGAGCGACGCGCTTTTTAGCCCAGCTTTCGAGCGGTATGCCTTTGAGCGGAGCGAATAGGCGGATATTGGCTTTGGGAGAGATTTCCTTGAGAAGCGCGTTGGATTTGCCGACCTCGCCGTCCATAAGTACGAGCACGCTGCTGTCGGGCGCGGCATTGATGAGGGCGGCAAAGTGCTTATGCAACTCGACTTCGCCCTCTTTGGCAGGTTTGGCTGCCTTTTTGGCGGCGCCGCGCTTTTCTCTGGGTTCGAAACGCCCTAGCAGGCCGTCAATTATCACCAGCCGCTTCTCACCGAAGAAGGGCATGGACTGCACGGCGCTCTCGAGCTCATCGGGGCGCAGTCTGGCCCCTTCAAGCCGCGAGGTATTGGCCACCAGCATGGAAGGCTCACCCAGTCCCTTTTTTATCTCGTCGAGGGCCTCGTGGGTAGAAAAATCGTCGGTACCGTAAAAAATATAAACCAATACTATTTACTCCCGCCCAATTGTAACACAGTCACAAGCGCCGGACTACGAGCATGCGTCTTGACCGCAAAGCTGATTTCCAGTAGCCAGAACTTTCCCCCCATTCAATCGTTATCATTTTGTGACGATTTTTTGGGGAGACAGGCGGCCCATTCCGCACGTTACACAATCTATTTTTCGGTTATGGCTATTTTAGGCCTGAATATACATTCACACAGACTTTACACAATCTTTACCGCATGGCATTATAATATGTCAGTGATTGATTAATTAGAAATCGGAAGGTATCGAATATGAGACGTTTTCTTGCCATCATTGGTCTCTTTATCACCGCAGCCTTGCTGGCCATGGCGGTGCCCGCCTCCGTGCTGGCTGATACTACCAATGTCTGGAACGCCGCACCCATCAGCCCGGCCAACAACCTTATCAGCACCTGGGGAAGCTCCAAGAGCGACGTTTTTGCCGTGGGTTCAAAGGGCACCATCTGGCACTACGACGGCAGCGCTTGGAAACCCATGTACAGCGGCACGACCAATACGCTTTACGGCATGTGGGGCAACTCTTCCAGCGACGTTTATGTCGTCGGAGGGGCCGGCACACTCCTGCATTATGACGGCAACTTGTGGAGTACTCTCACCAGCAACACGACTAACGATCTCTACGGCATATGGGGCAGTTCAGCTTCGAATATATTTGCCGTTGGGGCTGACGGCTCGGTGCTGAATTCTTCCGGCAACAGCTGGACAGCACTTTCCAGCGGCAATACCAGCTATCTGCTGGCCGTCTGGGGCAATTCTGCCAGCGATGTCTTCGTCGCCGGCACTGACGGAACCATCCTGCACTATAACGGTACGGCCTGGACCGCCCAGACCAGCGGCACTACCAACGACCTGACCGCGCTCTGGGGGTCTTCCTCCAGTGATGTATTCGCCGCGGGTGTTGCCGGCACCATCCTGCACTATAACGGTACGGCCTGGACCGCCCAAACCAGCGGCACAACCAACGACCTGCACCGGCTTTGGGGAACTTCGAGTACCAACGTCTTCGCCCTCGGTAACAGCGGCACGCTAATGAATTATAACGGCACCAGTTGGAACGCATCGTCCAGCGGCGTCACGCAAAACCTGATAGGTATGTGGGGTAGTTCGACATCCAGCATTCTGGTTATAGGCGCCGGGGGTACCATACTGAAATACGATGGAACCGCCTGGAGTGCGGTCACCCATAACATCACGGACGATATCACATGCGTGTGGGGAAATTCCGCCAGCAGCGTTTTCGCCATAAGCTCATCTGGAAACGTTTACAGCTACGACGGCACCATCTGGACTGTAGAATCATTGCGAGCCGGAAAGACCCTGCGGGGCATCTGGGGCAGCTCGGCCAGCGACGTCTTTATCATAGGCACCGGCGGCTTCATCATGCACTATGACGGCAAGGCCTGGACGGCTATTACCAGCGGCATTTCAAGCGACCTCAATGCCATATTCGGCTTTACGGCCACTGATATATACGCGGTGGGCACGGGTGGAGTCCTTCTACATTACGACGGCATTGTCTGGACGGCCATGACCAGCGACACAACCAACGACCTGTATGCCGTATGGGGTAGCGCCACCACCGATGTGTTCGCCGCTGGAAACGGCGGCACCATCATGCACTATGACGGTACTGCCTGGACGGCCATGACCAGCGCCAGCACCAACAAGCTCAGCGCCGTCTGGGGTAGCGCGGCTAAAGACATTTTCGCCGCGGGAATAAGCGGCTCCCTTCTGCATTATGACGGCACCGCCTGGACAGCCATGACCAGCGCCAGCACCGCAGACCTGAGCGCGCTGTGGGTCTTCTCGGCGACCAACGTTTACGCCACGGGCAGCGCCGGCGCTATCCTGCACTACGACGGCACCACCTGGACGGCCATGACCAGCGGCACAACCAAAGTGCTAGCTTCCATCTGGGGCAGCTCCGCCAGCAGCATCTATGCGGCGGGAGCGGGGGGTACCGTCTTAAATTTCGGTCCGCCTCCCGCAACGCCAACCCCGACCCCGACAATGACCGCTCCGACCACCACAGCGGCGACTACTACAGCAACGACTATGCCTGCCACGACGACAACTACGAGCACCACGCCCGCCTCGGGTGGCGGCCTGGACTCCGGTGAGATCGCCCTCATCGTGGTGGGAGTCATTATCTTGGCCATCGTCATCGCCTCAATGGCGCGCGGAAGGTCAACCCGCAAGGGGCGCTAACACACCTCAAAGACTCATAATGAAAAGGGGGAGGGTTAAAATCCTCCCTCTTTTTATAACCCTTCACTGTCATTCCCGCGAATCTAGTAGATGCATGATGCATTACGCCCAGCGGGAATATGATTCCTGTAGGGGCGAGGCATACCTCGCCCATCCCTTTCTTGCAGTCCCACGCATCTGATAGTAAAATGGGGCAAACGTTAAGGAGAATTAATATGACCGAACCCATCATCACCGAAATCAGAAAGCTCTCGGCCATCGCCATCGATATGGACCTGTCCGGCAGTCTGCGTTCGAACGCCATCAAGAACATGGGCAACATCGGCACGCGCGACGCCCTGCTGGCCCTGCTGGAGATGGCCGCCAACGAGAAGCTCAACGCCGGCGAACGAAAACTGGCCCTCAAGCAGGCCGAAAGAATCATCAAATAGCATGAGCCTGGGGATCGGCATCATCGGGCTTTCCGGCAGCGGCCGCACCACCGTCTTCAACGCCCTCACCGGCAACAAGGCGGAGACAGGAGGCTTCGGCGCTGCCTCAGCGGCGCATGTGGGCATGGCCAAGGTGCCGGACACGCGCTTGGACATCCTCACAGGAATATTCAAGCCTAAGAAAACCATACATGCCGAAATCCAGTACCTCGACATCGGCGCTTCCGTCAAGGCACTAGCCAAGGGCGGCGGCACGGCGGGGCAGCTCCTCACCCAGCTCGCCGGAGTGGACGCGCTGATAAACGTGGTGCGCGCTTTCGAAGACCCCGCCATCCCCCACCCCTCAGGCAGTATCGACGTGGCGCGCGACATCTCGGATATGAACCTCGAAGTGACATTTTCCGACCTGGCGATTATAGAAAAACGCTTCAACCGCATCGCCTCGTCCATTCGCGGGGCCAAGCCGGAAGAGAAACCCCGCCTGCTGGCGGAGCAGGAGCTGATGCACTGCCTGCGCGACGAGCTTGAAAAGGACATCCCCATCCGCGAGCAGAAGCTGACCGAAGAGGAGGAGCGCCTGCTGGTAGGCTACCAGTTCCTCTCGGCCAAGCCGCTCATCACGCTGGTCAACATCGGCGAGACCGACCTGTCTAAATCAAAGCAAATGGAGGCGGAGCTCAATCAAAAATTCGCCCAGCCCAATCACCGCGTCATCGTGCTATGCGGCAAGTTGGAGATGGACCTGTCGGGGCTGGATGAAGCCTCCACCAGGGAATTCCTCAAAGAATACGGGCTGGAGCAGACAGGACTCGAACGCGTCATACACACCTCTTACGACCTGCTCGGGCTGATTTCGTTCCTCACCGTCGGGCCGGACGAAGTGCGCGCCTGGCCCATAACCAAAGGCTCTAACGCCCAAAAGGCCGCCGGCAAGATACACTCCGACATCGAGCGCGGCTTCATTCGCGCCGAGGTCATCGGATATAAGGAGCTGCTGGAATGCCAGACGCTGGCCGAGGCCAAGAAGCGCGGCCTGTTAAGACTGGAAGGCAAGACCTATATCATACAGGACGGGGACGTAATCAACTTTTTATTTAACGTGTAAACGATGGCTCCTGAAACGCAGAACCCCTCTCCGAATTCCGAAGAGGGGTTTTTTAGTTTTATACGCCAGTCAGATTTTTACTGGTTAGTTGAGGGCTAATCTACTCCCCGTCCTCCGGCGTCCCCGACTGCTTAATCCTCTTAATTACATAGTCGATGGTGGCCTTCTTGCGGTTTACGTACATCTTAACCAGAATGTTGATTAACCTGGCGAACGCCAGCACAAAGAAAATTAAATACACCGCCTGCCATGTGCTGGCAGACAGAGGCCCGATGGCCTTGAAGGTGGTCAACAGCAGCGTAGACAGGAACGAAAGCGCCAGTGTGCCCGCTCCGATCCACTCCGCGCGCGAGTTCAGCGTTTCGCGGTGCTGGATGAGCGCCAGCCTCAGCTTATCCTCTGTGGTAAGCACTACGTCCTGCGTCAGGTTCTTGTGGATGATGACTTCCCCCTGGAAGTCTTCCTGGTCCAGCTCGATAATGGCGCCTTTTTTGGGGGAGGGTTTAGGCATGGTCACTGTCGCTCACCTCCTCCCCCTTGTAAACGGTGTATTGCAGGGTTTTGTCAGGACTGCCCTGCAGTGTATAGACACGCAGCTGCACGTATAGACGGCGCCCTTCGTATTTGCCGATGCGCATGGGCTTGATGGTGCCCGCGCCGAAACGGTCATCGAAGTTGTAGAGCGCCAATTGCAGGGTACCGGGTTCAGGGACGCTGCTTTCCACGGAAGTGCCGCGGCCCTCTTCGCCCGGCTTGAACTCGAAGATGATTTTGATCCCCAGGTCCGGGTAGTGCAACGAGATGGGGTTGCCGGAGAAGGATATGACGGTGCCGGAGTCGATGACCTCAGCCGGGCCCGATTTTACTGTTTTAACGATATACGTCTGTTCTTCGCTCATCCCCGCCTCCTTTCAAGTGTGGGACTAGTATATATTTTTCAGGCGTTACGGGCAACAGCGCTATATAACCAGGATAACATCAGTAGGGACGTCTTACCAGACCGTCCCTACTGACAACCCATAAACAATCAGTCTAGCGGAAGCAATCTTATCCCGCCCCGCGCAGATAGCGGTCCATATCGGCGGCGGCGCGCTTGGCGGCACCCATGGCTGAAATCACCGTCGCCGAGCCGGTAACCACGTCCCCACCGGCCCACACG
>Ga0007800_10000378_pt1 | contig 18169 bp, 17 predicted proteins | sample CryBogmetaGMA14M_FD_60366 | JGI IMG/M metagenome (GOLD analysis project Ga0007800, IMG submission 60366) | Freshwater microbial communities from Crystal Bog, Wisconsin, USA - MA14M | ecosystem: Environmental > Aquatic > Freshwater > Lake | place: Crystal Bog, Wisconsin, USA | collected 2009-07-06 | reverse complement strand
CTCCTATCCTGGTGATGACTCTCATAGGCCTCAGTTTCCCTGATAAAAGTCAGCTTAATTACATCGCGCCGGCCCTACTGGCGACCATCGCTATGTTTTTCAGCTTCCTCATCACCGGCGTGAGCTTCTTGCGTGAGCGGTCGCAGGGCACGCTGGAGCGGCTTATGGCTTCGCCGGTGTCGCGCCTCGATGTAGTGCTGGGATACCTGTTCGGGCTGTTCGTTTTCGCACTGCTTCAAACGCTCATCATCTTCTTCTTCACCATCTACGTCCTGGGTGTGACCTATCGTGGCGACCTGTGGCAAATCCTGATATTCCAGCTGGTAATCATCATGGGTTCGGTCAACCTGGGAATATTTACCTCCACTTTCGCGCGGAACGAGTTTCAGGTCATTCAGTTCATTCCTATAATTATCTTGCCGCAGGTATTTCTCGGGGGCATCCTGTGGCCGGTAGAACAGATGCCGAAATATCTCCAGTATCTTTCCGATGTCTTTCCCCTGATGTATGCGGTAAAAGGGCTACGCGACATCATGCTCAACGGGAAAGGATTGCTGAATGTGGGTGTTGACCTGGGAGTACTTGTCGGCTTCACCATTTTAACCTCTATCCTGGCCGCCTTGACCCTGAAACGTGGCTCTAGTTGAGTCTCACCTCTGTCGCCAGAATAATTGAATTTCCTTCCATTTATCTATCTTATATCTGATGCTATAATAAACGAATACTTATGCGATTGCAGTCACATACATCACAGGGCGTCATGTTTAAAATAAGTTCATGGTGTCGAGGAGCGAACGATGGATAAAGAGAACCTGCTGGAAATTAACGATCTGGTCGTAGCCATTGACGGCCGTGAGATACTGCACGGGTTGAATCTGGCCGTGAAACCCGGAGAAACCAACCTCATATTCGGCCCTAACGGCGGCGGCAAGACCACACTTCTCATGACTATTATGGGATTCCCGCGGTATAAAGTGCTGCGCGGTAAGATCTATTTCAAAGGGCAGGATATTACCGAAATACCTGTAGACGAACGCGCGCGCTTGGGCATCGGCCTCTCTTTTCAGCGCCCGCCGGTAGTCCGAGGCGTCAAAACACGCGATATGATTGAGGCTTGTCTCAAAGATAGCGAAAACTCGACACTGGTCAACGAACTGGCAGAAAAGGCGCACCTTGCGGATTTTCTGGACCGGGACATAAACAGCGGTTTCTCCGGCGGCGAAATTAAACGCTCCGAAATGTTACAACTATTAGCGCAAGGGCCCGATCTCGCCCTACTTGACGAGCCTGAATCTGGGGTGGACTTGGAGAACATCGCTCTCATAGGGCAGCTCATCAACGAGTTACTGGGCAAGACGCATCCCATCCGTGAGCGCATCCGCAGCGGCCTTATCATCTCTCACACCGGATATATACTGGATTATGTCAACGCTCGTACGGGATACGTCCTCTGCGGCGGGCAAATTATCTGCGACGGCGACCCGCGCGACATACTCAACACAATTAAAGAAAAAGGCTATCAGGAGTGTGTGTCATGTCTGAAGAAGTAAAATCGCGCCTGGAAAAAGCCAAAAACGCGGAAAACAAAAAAGCAGCGGTTGGTGACGACGTTGACCTGTCTAAATATGAGAGCCAGACTACACAGAAACCCAAACATGTGCCCACGTCTTCCATCCCCGCGGAAGACCGCATGAAGATTCTGGCCACCGGCGTCACTCTAGACGACGTCAGCCAACGCTCGGGCACTTTCGTCCAGATAGACAATGCTCCCATGCACACCGCCGCCAGTCAAGAAGGCATTGAGGTGATGGCCACCAGTCAGGCGCTGGCTAAGTACGCCTGGCTCAAGGACTATTACTGGAAAGCCGTGGAGGTTGACGCCGATAAATATACGGCCCACGTCGAGCTGAACAACGCTGACGGCTATTTCATGCGCGCCTTGCCGGGTGTGAAATCGGTTTTCCCAGTGCAGGCCTGTTTGTATCTAGCCAGAGGCAAGTCTATCCAGGACGTGCATAATATCATTATCGCTGAAGAAGGCTCTGAGTTGCACATCATTACCGGCTGCAGCACCGCAGGCCATGAGCCGGGTCTCCATCTGGGCATTTCCGAATTTTATATCAAGAAGAGCGCCAAGGTCACCTTCACCATGATACACAGCTGGTCGCACGATACCGAAGCGCGCCCGCGGACCGGCGCCATTATCGAACAGGACGGGCTGTTCCTCTCCAATTACGTCATTATGCGGCCCGTAAAATCCATACAGCTATATCCATCCGCCAGATGTGTCGGAGAGAACGCCACCGTCAGGTTCAACAACGTATTGGTGGCCACTGCGGGTTCGAAGATAGATGCTGGTTCCAGAGCATTTCTCAACGCTAGAGGCGCAAAGACCGAAATGATAGCCCGCACCATCAGCACGGGAGGAGATATCATCTCGCGCGGTTATATCGAGGGTAACGAACCGGACGTGAAGGGGCACCTGGAGTGCCGTGGCCTTATCCTTGGAGACAGAGGATCGATACACGCCATTCCCGAGTTGAAGGGCAATCGCGCGGGCGTTGACCTATCTCACGAGGCCGCCGTTGGCAAGATAGCCGAGGAAGAAGTTGAATATCTCATGGCGCGCGGCCTGACCAAAGATGAGGCCACTGCCGCCATCATACGCGGCTTCCTCAAAGTAGATATCCAGGGGCTGCCAGCCATGCTCAACGAAGAGATGCGGAAAGCCGTCAAAGCCAGCGAACAGGAGTTGTTCTAGCATTTCGAGCGAGGCCGATCTTGCGCAGACGGTGGTTTAACTGGAAGCTCTGGGCCGGCCTAATCGCCGTGACGGGAGCTGTCGCCGTCTATATTTCGCTTAAAATAGGCACACCGCGCTTGGCGCTTTTCTGGGTTTTCGGGCTTGCTTTCGGATTTATCGTACAGCGCAGCCGTTTTTGTTTCGTTTCTGCCATAAGCAACTTCTTCCTCTTCAAAGACGGAAGGTTGCTCAAAGGCATACTGGGCGGTCTGGCCGTCGCGACTATCGGTTTTACCATTATCATGTATCGCCAGATAGCCGACCCCGCCTCCGGCATTCCGGCCACCGCTTATATTGCTCCCTTCGGCTGGCACCTCGTTCTGGCGGGAGCTATCTTCGGCCTGGGTATGATGTTGGCCGGGGGATGTATCATGAGCACGCTCTACCGCATCGGCGAAGGTGCGGTGGCGTCGCTGGTGGCTCTGCTAGGTATCATCATCGGTATGGGTGTGCTACAGCACAACTGGCCATGGTGGTGGGACAATTACATCTCACATCTACCGAACGTATGGCTGCCAGCTCATATCGGCTGGATAGCGGCTATTGTCTTGACACTGGCTGCTATTGCGCTGCTCTACTGGCTGGTTGCTACCAGAAGTAATCGAGGCTCTGTCGCTCCAAAGACGGATTCTAAGGTCAAGTCTATTTCACTTAAATCCAAATTTGCGAGTCTCGGTAAAGGATTTTTCGTCAGCGGCTGGCCGCTGGCGCTGGGCGGGGTCATCCTCGGTATTGGAAATATCCTTCTCTACCAAACGGCGGAACGTCCCTGGGGGCTTACCGGCGAGGTAATGCGTTGGACGCAGAACGTGCTTGACGCAATACACCTATCCGCCCCACCAGTAGGTACTGTGCCGGGAAGCTGAGTGGTCGCCTCTGCGCCGGGTCAGTTGACCTGGGGGTTGATGCTCAACGGGGGGCTAATTATCGGAGCGCTCATAGCAGCCATGTTTTCCGGCGATTTCAATATAACCTGGCCGCGCCAACCGAACGTCTATTTACGGGTTCTGGCAGGCGGACTGCTTATGGGTTATGGGGCAGGACTGGCTTCGGGTTGTACAGTGGGAGGATTCTTTTCCGCCGTGCCTTCGCTTGGTCTAAATGGGGTAGTGTTCGGAGCATCCATATTGTTGGGAGCACTGGGCGGCTTGCAGATACTCAAGAAACTGTCTTAAGATTAATTCGCTCTAGATAAATTTTATACATTATAAGACTCGTGTATAATACAGGCGTCCGTAAAGGAGTTTGAAATGAAACATATTATGCTCGTTTCGATCATTATCATCATGGCTTTCACTATAGCCTGTGGCGGCGGTGCAAGCGCCACGACCACTACCCCCACAACTCTCGCCACCAGTTCATCGCCAGCGCTACCAGGGACGACGATAGCTGTAGAAGGCGGTAATTATTGGCTGATAACGCCGGCACAACTGGCTGCTTTCAAGGTAAAGGACTTTTTCCTGGTAGATGCCGATACCGCCTACGTTGGCGAGATCTCCAGTACTGATCTCTTTATCAACTCAGACACGATAAGCCAGAATCTGGATAAATTCCCGGCTGACAAGACGACTAAAATCGTGGTTTACTGCGCCAGCGGCATGAAGAGCCAGGTTGTCGCCGCTACTCTCGTAAAGGCCGGCTATACTAGGGTTATGGAACTGGCTGGCGGTATCATCGCATGGCAAGCGCAGGGCTACCCGACCCCTTTCAAGACCAGGACGATGACTTAGGCTAGTATCAAAGCAGAGCTCTAATATTGATAAAGGCCGCGAGCCAAAACTCACGGCCTCTTCATTTGTTAGAGGTATGTCAGGTTAACATTGGGCGTACCTTATATCAGGCATGAATTGATATAGAGTGTTTACGAATGGGAGGGTATTATTGTCAGCCGCCAACGAATTGAATTATGTTCAACAAACTGCTAAGTGCTTTATCGTTCTGTTCCGTCTATAAGCAGATTATTACCAGTGGCAAAAATGCCACTGTGCTAATTACATTTAGATGCCTGCTTAATAATGGTTATCCCAGGACAATGACCACACCCCGGAGTTCTCCGTTGTATGGGTCGATAGAATAACCGAAGTAACCTGGTTCAGCAAAGATGTAACTCCATTTTCCTCCGTATGCATCGATATTACCTGTAAACGATCCGTCATTACTCACGACCGTGAATGATACAATGTCGAAGTCCGTCCAGGTGACTTTGGTGCCCATTTCCACCGTTAAAACGTTGGGATAGCAATAATATTTATCTATCCATATATCGGCAGGACCTTCGCCAGCCTGTGCGAGTACAACTTGACCGTTATAAGATGGAGGCTTAGTAGTTGGATTTGGCGTTGTAGGCGTAAGAGTTGAATTTGATGTTGTTGACGTAGGAGTTGAATTTGACGTTGTTGATGGTATAACCGAAGTCGTATTCCCGATAATATTCTCATGCTTCGTACAGCCAACCATCAGGTAGCTGGATAAGACTATCAGCATAAAGACAAGAATTTTTATTCTTAAACAACTTAGTATTCGCATATATGCATTATTATAGCACTTTCACGATTGATAGACTACGCCGGAATCCGGTTAATAACAGGAACAGGAATGCCCCCGTTATGTAGACCACATTCGGGGGCATTTTGGCTTTGATTAGTGGTGAGCCGCCCGGGACTCGAACCCGGAACCTACTGATTAAGAGTCAGTTGCTCTGCCAGTTGAGCTAGCGGCCCAGACAAAGGTAAAGTGTATCAAAGAATCGCTATATTGGCAACTTATTGATGCCTGTTTATTAATAATCTTATCCTGAGTACGCCTATGCGAACTAAGATACTTGTCTGAATAAGCAGCCTCATCGTTGTCGTTCTGAGGAGTCCCGATGCAATCGGGACGACGTGAGAATCCCAGGGTGGGGCGGTTTCCCGCCATTCTATTCTTAACCTGGGGTAGCTCGCCTTTTATGTGTAGGGGAGCGGTGTGCCGTGCCCCCCCCTAGGAGCTATTTAACCGCGCTCGCCAGTTCATCAGGGTTGATTAAGCTCGATGCCTGCTCTACGAAAGTCGCAAGCGTCGCACTATTGGCTCTGAGCGCGGTCAGCTTGTCGGCGATGGGGTTCTCGAATCCCGGCTGGTTGGCGTAGCTGCCGTAAAAGGCGAAAAAGGCCTGGTTCAACTTACGGATGAAGTACCCATGCGAAGCCAGAATAAGCCGCTGCTGCTCCATGAAAGCCTCCGCCTGTGTCACCTGCCCCTGCGCCAGCATGGAGTCAACCTGCACGCGCGTGTCGTGCATGAAGGTGTTGAAATTAAACCCTGTAGTGGCGCTCTCTCCGTTTGATGAAATAGTGGGCGGATAGTAGCTGGCATAGTATGTGTTATATATGATACTGGCGACCTCGTCACTCACCATGCCAGCCAACGTCTCGTTCATGGTAACGATGTAGTCCGGTTCATTGAATCCCAACTCCTCAAGCCCGTAGCGGAATCCCAGCGGCCGGAAGAAGAGGTACTGGTGGAACCATTCCTCCACGGCGGTGCTCAGGGCGAACTGCAAACCGTACCGATTTGCCACGAAAGACGGATAGGTGGCTATGCCCCCCAGGTCCACCACCAGTGCCGAGATGCCCAGTGTGGTTACGGCGTCCTCTAGCTTTGTGATGTCGTCAATGCTCATATTGTTGTCGAGCGTGATAGTGGCCATTCTGGCGATTTGGCCTCGCGGGGAGACCACCAGCAGCTTGGGCGGCTCCTGCAGGCGCAGCTTGACTGGCGGGAAGGTGGATTTAAGGCTTAGAATACTATCTAAAGGGTTGTAGATGCCGATTGAATTGAGCGTGGCATGTAGCTGGCTTTCGAGCACTGCTTCTGCCTGGGCGCTATGGGCGTCACGCTGTGATTCCAGTGACATGAGGCTGGCCAGATGCGCGCTGAGGCCGCCGCTCATAATGCCGCTGGTGATGGCCTCGATGGCCTGCTGCTCGGCGTTAATCTGCGACATGATATTGAAATAGTCCATCACCGCCTGCGATTGGTCGGGCGTCGCTGTGTCTTTATGCAAGAGAACTTCGTCAACCACATGGAAGAGGCCATTGACTTCCCAGCTCGTGATGCTGAAACGATAGGGCGAGACAACAGTGTTAAGCTGGCTATCTAAATTGTCCGATGCGCGGCATCCTCCCAGCAGGAGGGCAGGTAGCAGCAAGAGGGCTAGAACACGCGTTATCTTTAAATCAGGCTGACGTTGCGGCATTTGGCAATATCCTGCATTAGACCTATAATTTAGTTTTAGTATATAGCATAGAGCAGGGGATATGAAAGATTATTACAAGATACTGGGCGTGGCGGACAACGCTAGCCATGAAGAGATTAAAAACGCCTTCCGCAAGCTGGCTTTCCAGTACCATCCCGACAAGAACCCCGGGCATGAAAAGGAAGCCGGTCTCAAGTTTAAAGAGATAAATGAGGCTTATGCCGTGCTGGGTGATCCCGACAAGCGTAAACAGTACGATCTGTCGGGTAAAGGCGCCTTCGCCGGAGCCGATTTTGGCAATTTTTCGCAGCAGGACATTTTCCGCGACAGCTTCGCCAACCAGGCGGTGTTTACCGACCTGGCCTCTATGTTCCGCCAGGCTGGCTTGCGCTTCGACGATGACTTCCTCAACAGCACCTTTTTCAACGGCCAGAATGTGGTCTTCCACACTTTTTCCTACGGAGGCAGCGGCAGCCCCCAGAACCCAAATACAGGTGCGGCAATATCTGGATTGACATTGGGTACGGGGATAGGCGCTAAAGCCGCGCGTTTTGTAATCAAGAGACTTTTTGGTGTTGACCTTAGATCACAGAAGGATTTGGATGCTGTCACAGAAGTCCGGCTGAAATCAAAAGAGGCTGTCGCAGGTGTTGAAAAGGAAGTAAAGGTCAAGCAGGGCAGACAAAAAAGGAAACTCATGGTCAAGATACCCGCTGGCATACAGAGCGGCACGCGCATAAGGCTGAAGGGCATGGGCAAACAAGAGGACGGGCGCAGCGGAGACCTTTACGTTCGGGTCAGGGTATTCTAAACGCTTAAATCCAAAATTCTAAATACGAAATCCTAGAGTTCGGAGGCTTACATGAATATTAAAGGCAATACGGCGCTCATCACGGGCGGTGCCACTGGAATTGGTTTCGCTCTGGCTGAAGCCCTGGTGAAAGGCGGCAACACGGTCATCGTCTGCGGCAGGCGCGAACAACGCCTCAACGAGGCCAAGAATAAGCTAACAGCCCTCTATACCCAGAGGTGCGACGTGACGCAGGAGGCCGAGCGCGAGGCCCTGTTTGACTGGATAAGCACCGAATTCAAAGACCTGAACATGCTGGTCAACAACGCAGGCATCCAGAAGATGGTGGATTTTACCAGCGGGGCCGAAGGGCTCTTTTCTCGCGGCGACGAGATAGCCACCAATCTGGCGGCTCACATATATATGACAGCGCTATTCGCTCCGCTCTTGATGGGAAAGAAACAAGCTGCTATCGTCAATGTTTCCTCTGGACTGGGTTTTGTTCCCATCGCAGCCATGCCCGTCTATTGCGCCACCAAGGCGGCTATGCACTCCTTCAGCGTGTCGCTGAGGCACCAGATGCGCGAGCCTTCTGTCAAAGTGTTCGAGGTTATACCCCCCGCCGTGGAGACCGAACTGGGTAGAATCGAAGGTGACGAGGAACCGGGTTATCCTGGCGTCAAGCCATCGGTGGTGGCCAAAGCCGTCCTAGAAGCCATGGTCAAAGACGAATACGAAATCCCCGTGGGCGAGGCCAGAGGGCTGGTGGAAGGCTCATGCCGCGATTTCCAGAAGACCTTCGAGGGTATCAACCGCTGGTAGGCTGCTACTCTGGAGGTTCAGTCTAATCCAGAGGCCGTGCGCGCCAGTTCCCAGGCGTACTCGTAGAGGTGCATGCCCTTGCTGAGCGCCATCATCTCGCCGTCCTCCACACCGATTTCCTGTGCCATGTATTCTTTCAGCAATTGCATAGCCGCCAGGTTGGATGGAAAACCGGCCCACAGGTCCCACGAACGGAAATAGGCCACGAAATGCAGCTTGCCGTACCTGATGCGCGTGTCAATGCCGCGCAGGCAGGGCGGGTCAGTAAGGTATATGGACTTGGCATCGCCCACCGCCATGTAGCCCTGGTTGGTGTTGAAGCCGTCCTGTTTATACATCTTGATGACCTCGGCGATTTGCTGCTCCAGATACTGGCCGTAGGTGTACTGCTCGCCCTCGGCTTTGTGTGCCGTCATCAGGTAGGGCAAGTAGCTATCGATATACTCCATGGTGGTAGGGGCCGGTACGCCTGCCGGCACGTCCGGCGTCAACGGGCGCGTCCCCGGGTTCTTTATCTGCACAACTGCCAGGTCCAGCTCCTTGCGCCGTTGTCCGGCATAGCTGCCGCGCTCTATCTTGTATTCGAACCCATTTTCGAATGTCTTCCTGAGGCAGAGAAACCAGGCCTCGGACAAGTCGCGTGCTTCGATGACAGAAATATTCAAGAAAAGCTCCTAGCCTAAAATTTTACTACCGCCTGAAAACGGCCAGAAAACGGTCCTGATACGCCTCGAAAAGACCCCAGCGCTCCAACTCCTTTTGCAGATCGTGAGGCTCAATCTTACCTTCTTTTAGACGCAAAAACATGTCCTCAATGTTAAGGCGGGCTTCGACAGGCACGCCGCCTTCTATACCCAGCAAGCCATGCGATTGGAAATCCGCTAGGTTGTTGACCAGCGAGGCGCTGGTCATCTCGAAAATAAACTTCATGAGAGATACGTCCCAGAGGGTGTCTTCTCCCCGGATGACTGCCGTCAGTTGGTCGTTCTTAGCGTCTATTTCCGCGTTGATTTTAGCTAGGACGTCATCCAACCCGTTAGACATGATATCCGTGCCTTCAGGCTCATTCCGGTAGGTGTAGTAGATGCCAGGTGCGTCCGCCCCGTGCGTCTCTATGAGCTTCTGGAAATAGCGGCGCGCGTCCGCGCTGAAACCATCCAGCCGCGATAGATAATAAGGTGTGACGATGCGCGGGCGGTTGGCGATAACGCGCCCCATGCGCACCACCGTTTCAGCCGCATCCTCTTCGGCATAGGCCGGGCGCGTCAGAATATAATAGCTGATATTGGTCACGCCGAAGGTGGCCAGCGCCTGTTTCGGTTTACGCAGCACCTGTGCCCGGCTTACCGCCTGGGCCAGCCTTTCTTCTTCGTTCATGGTGTCAATACGCTATTTTACCTTATGCAGTTCGTGCTTGAACTCTTTGAGGAGTTTTAGATATTGTTCGTCCATCTGGGCGGCGGCGCGACGCCATTCTTCCTGGAACTGCGGCAGGGTCTCCACGTTGATGCCCAGATCGGTGTCCGCCTTGGTGCCCAGTTGCTTTTTAACCGCCTGTTTGAGCTTGGCTTCAAATTGCTTTTTAAGTGCTTCGTACGTCTGCTTGCGCTGCTCGGCTCCCTGGTCTGAGTAGTGTCCCAGTACCTGCTTCATCTGGTTTGTCAGCTTGGCGGCGGCGTTCTTATCTTTCTTGATGGCCAGCAGGCCGTCCATGGCCTTTTTGTTACGGTTCTGTATATTCTCATTGGCGGGAAGTTGGATGTTAGTAAGAAGAATATCCTCGGCTCCGTTTCTGACGTACGGCTGCGCTTCACTGGCATAGCTCGTCAAGACGACAGCGATATCCTGTCCCTCTTTGAAATATTTCAAGGCCAGTTGCTCGCCCTCAGGCACGTATTTCCACTTGAGTTTGTCGTCCTCTGTCACCGCTTCTAGAGCGGCAATTTTCTCCATAGCTATCTCTCTAGCGCTTTTTATTTCATCGTTCATGTGTAAACCTCCCTCAGGGGAAACCACCCACTTATCATTATACAAGATGGGAGAGAAAGGAATAAATAGCGCCAAAGGTGTTTGTTACAGCGTTATACGGCGTAAAGCTGTATCAAGAGGTGGAAATAACGGGACAAATGGAGAGCGACTGCATCGTGCTCATCCTATCGAACGGCGGCTGGAAATACCTCAGCACGGGCTTCTGGGAGAAGCGGGGCGCTCAATGATATGCCAAGTAGTCGTAGACTCTCTGTAATTGCTGATTCCAAAACCGTCTTTATCACCACCAAGGATAAATCTACCTATTTTAGTAATATTTAGGGGTTGGGGTGGGTAATCAGCCAGTATTCCAGGCTATCCGCCAGGGCCAGCCAGGAGGCTTCGATCAGATTGGTGGAGCTGCCCACTGTGCGCCATTGTTCGATTCCGTCGGTGGACTCGATTAACACCCGCACCTGTGATTCGGTGCCAGTACTTTCTTCCAGAATACGCACCTTGTAGTCCGTCAATTTGATGGCCGCAAGACCCGAATAGAACTCCAGCAAACCCTTGCGCAGGGCGTTGTCTAGCGCGTTCACCGGGCCGTCGCCCTCGGCGGCCGTGTGCATGAGCTTTTCGCCGACTTTCACCTTCACCATAGCCTCGGAGAGCATAGCGCCGTCATGCGTTTCCGCGCCCAGCCTGCGTTCCTTTTCCACCACCACCAGGTAATCCACCAGCTCGAAGGGGGCTTTATAACCGGGCTTGGCGCGGTACACCAGCAGGTCGAAGGAAGCCTCTGCGTTCTCATACTGGAAGCCGTGGCTCTCCAGGTACTTTACTTTCTCTAAAAGTTCTATCGCCTTTGGACCTCTGGTGGGCAGTTCGACCCCTATCTCTTTGGCGCGCTGGATGATGTTGGCCCGCCCCGACAACTCGGAGACAAGCACGCGGGGATGATTGCCCACCAGGTCGGGGTTTATGTGCTGGTAAGCGCCTTTCCATCGGGCTAGGCCGGATACGTGCAGACCGGCTTTATGACTGAATGCACTGGTGCCGACATACGGCAAAAAGGCTTCAGGGCTGAGGTTGGCCGCCTCGCTCACGAAGCGTGAGACTTCAGTGAGCAGCGCCAATTGCTCATCCGAGACACAGTCGATACCCATCTTCAGCTTTAAAGCTGGTATGAGTGAACACAGGTTGGCGTTGCCGCAGCGCTCACCAAATCCGTTGATGGTACCCTGTACCTGTGTCACACCTTCACGCACCGCTGCCAGTGTGTTGGCCACCGCCAGATCGGAATCATTGTGAGCGTGGATGCCAAGCGGCACATTCGTTGCTCTCTTTACGGCGTCTATCGCAACGATTATATCAGCCGTGAGGGTGCCGCCGTTGGTATCGCATAACACCAGACATTTAGCACCGGCTTTAGCAGCTACTTTGAGCACCTCTATGGCGTAGTCCGCATTGTCCTTGTAGCCGTCGAAGAAATGCTCGGCGTCCAGAAAGACGGTGAGCCCATTGCTCTTGAGATAGCGTATGGAAGAGGCTACCATTTCGAGATTCTCGTGTAGGGTCGTTTCCAGCACCTGGGTGACCTGTTGAGCCGAACACTTGCCCACAATGGTAACCACGCTAGTGCCGGCTTCGACGAGGGCTGTAAGGCCGGGGTCGTCTTCGGACTTTATGCCATGGCGGCGCGTGCTGCCGAAAGCTACCAGCGTAGCGTTCTTGAGATGCAACTCCCGCGCCAGACTGAAAAATTCGTTGTCCTTGGGGTTGGCGCCTGGCCAGCCTCCTTCGATATACTGCACACCCAGCTCATCCAGCTTGCGCGCGATGGCGAGCTTGTCCGCCGCCGTGAAGGAGATGCCCTCCCTCTGGGCGCCGTCCCTGAGCGTGGTATCGTAGAGTTCGAGTTGAGGCATATCTAAATCCTCTCGGCAATCAGATTCCCCATCTCTTTAGTCCCCACCTTGGTTTTGCCTTTAGCCATTATATCATATGTGCGATAGCCCGCCTCTAACACAGCCTCAACCGCCTTTTCAAGAGCCAAAGCCGCCTCATTAAGGCCCAGTGAATAGCGCAGCATCATAGCTCCGCTCATGATGGTGGCAATGGGGTTGGCCATGTCTAGGCCAGCACGGCGCGGCGCACTGCCATGAATTGGCTCATACATACCGAAGATACGGATTCCCCCTGTAGGCACACCAGCCAGACTAGCCGAAGGCAGCATGCCCATACTACCGGCAAGCATGGAGGACTCATCAGTCAAGATATCACCGAAGGTGTTCTCAGTGACCAGAACATCAAGATACTTCGGGTTCTGAATAATGCGCATGGAGCAAGCGTCAACCAGCATGTGTTCAAGTCCGACATCAGGATATTCTGCAGATACCTCTATGGCAACCTGACGCCATAGGCGCGAGGACTGCAAGACGTTAGCCTTATCGACGGAAATTAGTTTTTTCTTGCGACCGCGGGCTATCTCAAAGCCAACCCTCACGATGCGGCTAATCTCTTGTTCCGAATAGCTCATGGAGTCAACGGCGCGTCGGCCACGGCTGGTACACCACTGTCGCTTGGGCCGGCCGAAGTAAAGTCCACCAGTCAGCTCCCGAACAAAGATGAAATCCACCCCTTCTATCACCTCAGGCTTGAAGTTGGTGTTATTGACAAGAGCTGGATAGACATTGACAGGGCGGAGATTGGCGAACAGCCCCAACTCGCCACGCAAAGCCAGAAGTCCATCCTCAGGGTGAATCGGGGCCTTTGGGTCATCATACTTGGGGTCGCCCACCGCACCCAGCAGCACTGCGTCGCTCTTCCGGCACATCCCGAGCGTGTCGGCCGAGAGAGCTGTCCCCTCCTTGGCAATAGCCACGCCTCCAATCAGTCCATATCTCAAATCAAACTCATGGCCAAACTTTTGGCCAATCGCCTTTAGTACTTTGACCGCTTCGGAAACCACCTCTGGCCCGATGCCATCACCTGGTAGAACTCCCAGAGTAAACTTCATTATTTAGTGCTCCTTTCTGCCAATCTTTTCCTGGTATATTCCACCAGCCCGCCCGAGGATATAATTTCAGACATGAAACGGGGATAGGGCCTGGCCTTGAAGGTCTGGCCCTTGGTGATATTATTTATGACTCCCTTTTCGAGTTCAATCTGCAGTATGTCGCCCGCATCCGTGTTGTCCACAGTTTCAGGAGATTCCAGTAGAGGCAGCCCGATATTGATGGCGTTGCGGAAAAAGATGCGCGCGAAGCTCTTGGCTACCACCGCCGAAACGCCCGCCGCCTTGATGGAGATGGGGGCGTGCTCGCGTGACGAGCCACAGCCGAAGTTGGTGGTAGCCACGATGATATCACACTTGCTTACCTTGTTGACGAAATCCAGGTCGATATCCTCCATGCAATGTTGGGCCAGTTCCGACGGCTCCGATATGTTCAGATACCTGGCCGGAATGATGGCGTCGGTGTCCACGTTGGCCCCGTATTTAAAGACTTTCCCTTTAATCATATAGTCTATCCTTTGAACTTTGACATCTTACTCTTTGGCGTCTTTCCTTATGACAAACTGGAGGGCCGATTCGCCCTCACCGATGGAGACGACCTTACCCTTGAGCAGGTTGGTGTATTCGCTGACTTCTTCCTGGATGCGCTCCAAACCAAGTTTGGATGCTTTATTCTGCAGCACCAGCCAGATGCGCCCGCTGGGTTTTATCTGGCGCTCAAGGTGAGACATGATGTCCTTCAGATCGTCCTGAGGCTGCAGCCAGTATATTATGCTGTCGCAGTCGTTCTCCGCCCAGTCAAGCATGAGGCACAAGTCACCCTTCATGAACTGGGGCAGTAGATCTTTGCGAGCATGAAACAGGCAGACCTTGCTGTCGGGCTTAACATTTAGTTTTACGCGAATACTTTCTTCCATCTCTCCAGCTTTAAATTAAAACTTGTGCAGCAGTTTTTCAAAACCTTCGACGTGTGGCGGTTGTTTGCCTTTTCCCGGAATTATGGTGCATCCTTCTTTAATAAGGCGTGCCGCCTGGGCTTCGACTCCTCCGGGATATTTTTCGTTCAGCTTGCCGCCTTCCTTTAGAGTCCGCCAGTAAGGCGTGATATCTTTCTTAGCTTCGTCTGCCATTTCTTCGGCCGCACGGGCCGCTATCCCGGCAAAAATGCCGGTGGTTATGGGTCAGCCGAGCGTAGCGGAATGCCTTACCGCCAGTGCTTCCCTTATGCAGTTGATGGTGGTCACCCTGCCTTGCGGCACCGCCCGCATCAGCATGTCAACCTCACGTGGAGTCGGGATTACAAGCGTGCCTTCACCCCAGCGAGGGACCATCCTCCCGGTTATCTGCTCCACCCTTGGCAGGCCGTGGCTTTCATCCAGCTTTTCCTGCCACGATTTGCGAGTTTTAGGCATTCTATACCTCCTATAACTCGTCGGGGCTGGCGATGCGCCCCAGCACGGCTGAGGCCGCAGCCACCGCCGGGTTCGAGAGATATACTTCGGACTTCGGGCTGCCCATGCGTCCCACGAAATTGCGGTTGGTGGTGGAAATGGCACGCTCCCCGGCGGCCAGAACGCCCATATGACCGCCAAGACACGGCCCGCAGGTGGGTGTGCTGAAGGCGCAACCGGCGTCGATGAACGTCTCCACCAGACCCTCTCTCATTGCATCCAGGTAAACCTGCTGCGTGCCGGGTATGACGATGCATCGCACGAACGGGGCTACCTTGCGCCCCTTGATGACGGAAGCAGCCAGCCTGAGGTCTTCCAGTCGCCCGTTGGTGCAGGAGCCGATGACCGCCTGATCTATCTTGATGTCTTTTAACTGACCCACCGGCTTGACGTTTGAGGGCAGGTGCGGGGCTGCCACCTGTGGCTCCAGCTTGCTTACGTCGTATTCAATCACATGAGAGCACTCAGAGGCCGGGCTCATCTCGTAAACGGCGTAGTGCCGTTTGGCGCGCGGCGTAACATACTCAATCGTTTTGCCGTCGGCGCGGCACAGCCCCACCTTGCCGCCAGCCTCAATAGCCATATTGGACATGGTGAAGCGCCCGTCCATAGAGAGCGCGTTAATGGCCTCACCGGTGAATTCCATGGCGGCGTAGAGTGCCCCGTCCACACCGATCTTGCCGATGGTATAGAGGATGATGTCCTTGCCCCCCACCCACTTGGGCAGTTTGCCGCTGTAGATGAAACGGATGGTGGGTGGCACCTTCATCCAGATCTCGCCGGTAGCCATGGCTGTTGCGATGTCAGTGGAGCCCATGCCGGTGGCGAAAGCCCCCAGCGCCCCGTAGGTACAGGTATGCGAGTCGGCGCCGATGATGACATCGCCGGGAAGGACCAACCCCTGCTCGTGTAGCAGCACATGCTCGATGCCCATCTGGCCGCACTCGAAATAGATGATTCCCTGCTCTTGGGCGAACTGGCGCAGCATCCTGGCCTGTTCGGCGGAAGCGATATCCTTGTTGGGCACGAAATGGTCAGGCACCATGACAATTATTCTGGGGTCGAAGACCTTCTTGACCCCCAGCTTATAAAATTCCTTGATGGCGATCGGGGCCGTGATGTCGTTGGACAGGATAACGTCCGGCCTGACGTTGATAAAGTCACCCGGGCTAAGCTTCTTTTTGCCGCTGTGAGCCGCCAGTATTGTTTCTGCTAAAGTCATATATCTGCCTCAATTTCAGAGTTAACAAATTCATATATTACGTCTTATATTACGTGGCTTAGCTTGTGTCTTGCGTTCCCTGTTTCTTGGAGGAAAGCAGGCGGTTGAGCGCGTTCATGTAGGCCTTGGCGCTAGCTACGACGATGTCCGGGTCTGCCCCACGCCCGGTATAGCTCACGCCGTCGCTTTCGATGCGTATCAGCACCTCACCGATGGCGTCGATGCCCTCGGTGACCGAGTTCACGCTAAATTCGGTCAGCACGTTGGGCACCTTTACCAAGCGGTTGATGGCTTTGTACGTAGCGTCTACTGGACCGGTGCCCAGCGCCGCATCGGCCAGTTCCTTGCCATTCGGGCCGATCAGCTTGACGGCGGCCGTGGGTATGCCCCTGTCGCCACAAGTCACCTGTATGCGTTCGAGGTGGTAATACTCCGTCACCGTGCGCTTGTCCTCAGCCATGAGAGACTCTATGTCGCGGTCTGTGACCTCTTTCTTCTTGTCCGCGAGCTCCTTGAATGCGGCGAAAACGCGCTCGAAGTCGGCTTCCGACAGGCCGTACCCCAACTCCGCCAAACGTTCCTTAAAGGCATGCCTGCCACTCAGTTTCCCCATCACAAGGGAGGACGCGGGGACGCCCACTGCGCGCGGGTCGATGATCTCGTAAGTGCTGGCCAGCTTTATGACGCCGTCCTGATGAATCCCAGATTGGTGGCGGAAGGCGTTAGCGCCCACGATGGCCTTGTTGGCCTGTACGGCGAAACCGGTCAGCTCGCTCACCAGGCGGCTGGCGCTGTATATCTGCTGCGTCTTGATATTTGTCGTCAGGTTGAACAGGTCGCCGCGGGTGGCGATAGCCATGACCACCTCTTCCAGCGAGGCATTCCCGGCGCGCTCCCCAATGCCGTTGACGGTGCATTCCACCTGGCGCGCCCCGCACTGTACGGCCTGTAAACTGTTGGCCACAGCCAGGCCTAAATCGTTGTGGCAGTGCACGCTCACCACGGCCTTGTGGATGTTCTCTACGTTCTCAAAGATGTTCTTAATGAGCTGGCCGAACTCCTCGGGTATGGCGTAGCCCACGGTGTCGGGTATGTTGACTGTGGTGGCGCCGGCCTTAATGACGTCCGTCAGAAGCTGATAGATGAATTCAGGATTGGAGCGGCTGGCATCCATGGGCGAGAACTCGATGTCTTCCGTGTGTTTTTTCGCATGGACCACCATGGCTACGGCCATCTCGTGCACCTGTTCGCGGCTCTTCTTGAGCTGGTGCATGAGGTGGATATCCGATGCCGAGATAAAGACGTGGATGCGCGGCTGTGCCGCTTCTTCAATAGCGTTCCAGGCAGCGTCTATGTCGGCGGCGACGGCGCGCGCCAGCCCGCATATCGTGCTCTGTTTGATTTCACATGCGATGCGTCTGACAGCCTCAAAATCACCTGGTGAACTGATGGGGAAGCCGGCTTCTATTATGTCGACCCCCATCCGCTCCAGGTGACGTGCTATTTCCAGTTTTTCCTGAACGTTGAGCGAGCTGCCAGCGGCCTGCTCGCCGTCTCGTAATGTGGTATCGAATATGATGACTTTTTCCATAAGTCCCTCCTTGATACTCCTTCCTTATCTTGCGCGCTGAAACGGATACCCCTCTCCTTATAGAGAGGGGCTAATAAGGATGAGCTTGCCCCTGCCGGCCAGAGCGTGAACACTCTGGGACTCGAAGTGGTTTATGGTATAAAAGTCATTGTTATTCAATTTAGTTCCGTTTACTTGCTTTCTTTCAGCCAGGGCATCATTTCGCGCAACTCAGTGCCGACCTCTTCTATAAGGTGTTCGCTCTCGATGCGTTTGAGGGCATTATACAC
>Ga0007800_10000373_pt1 | contig 18346 bp, 21 predicted proteins | sample CryBogmetaGMA14M_FD_60366 | JGI IMG/M metagenome (GOLD analysis project Ga0007800, IMG submission 60366) | Freshwater microbial communities from Crystal Bog, Wisconsin, USA - MA14M | ecosystem: Environmental > Aquatic > Freshwater > Lake | place: Crystal Bog, Wisconsin, USA | collected 2009-07-06 | reverse complement strand
AAAAGCAAACTTACATTGTGACTCTTATGAATGTAAACACTCATGCACCTATTTTACCGGATTCGCCGCAAGCGGCGGGGAATTAGACCCTAATAAGATTAATCTTTACGAGATGTCAGCAGAAGAGCAAAAGAAGCGTGGCATCCGCACACTACCGCGTACCCTCCTGCAGGCGGTTGAGGCGTTTGAAAAGGATGATCTGATGAAAGAAGCCTTCGGCGAGTCATTACACAAAGAGTTTTGTAACGTCAAATATGCCGAATGGTGGGACTATCATAGGACTGTTTCGGAATGGGAAATCAATAAATACATCAAGATATATGATGTCTAGACGGCTCGGGTGACAGAGAGGAAGGCCTTAGATGTTCGGAAAGGACAAGTCGAGCGGCAAGAAGAGGATGCGCATCTTCGCTGTCACCGATATACACGGCTCAGATGTATGTTTCCGAAAACTATGCAACAGCCTCGATTTCTACAAGGTTGACGAGCTCATTTTGGGCGGCGATGTGACCGGTAAGATGGTCGTACCTATTGTTACCAGACAGGACGGGAAGTGGGAGAGCACATTCACAGGCAAGCAAGTCTTACTCGAGGGTGAAGAAGAGCGCAAGAGGTTCATTAAACTTGTGAAAGATATGGGCTTCTATCCCAAAGTCATGTCTCAAGACGAGTTCACCACAATTGCAGCCAGCCCGGAAGAACAAACCAAGGTTTTCCGCCAGCTGATTTCGGAGCGACTTTATGAGTGGGCAGACTATGCCTCCAACAAGCTCAAAGATCGCGGCGTGAAAATCTACTGCGCCCCAGGCAACGACGACGAAACTTTTATCGATGAAATCCTGGAGCAGTCCGGGGCTTTCGAAATGGCCGAGGGAAAGCGCCTGGTATTAGCCGACGGGCGTGAGATGATTACCTGTGCTTGGTCCAACCCCACTCCGTGGCAAACGCCACGTGAATGCAGCGAAGAAGAGCTAGAATCACGGCTCACGTCAATCGTCGCACAGGTACAGGATTTTTCCACGGCCATCTTCAACCTTCACGCACCACCATACAATAGTAAGCTGGACGAGTGTCCGGCTCTGGACAAGGACCTCAAGGTTATTTCACAGGCCGGACAACCGGTATTCGCACCAGTTGGCAGCACTAGCGTGCGTAGGCTTATTGAAAATTATCAGCCACTTCTGGGATTGCATGGACATATTCATGAGGGCAAGGGGACCTACACCCTTGGGCGAACCCTCTGCGTCAATCCGGGCAGCTGCTACACCGAAGGAGTGCTGCAGGGTTGTATTTTAACACTGGAAGGCACTAAAGTTACCAACGTCCAATTCACTTCTGGTTAATAAAAATAGAAGAAAGGAGGGAAATGGTTTGGTAGACGCGCTAGGTGGAAAAAAGGTCTTCCTCAGGCGCTCCTCAGGGCTTATCAAGAGCGCCAGTACCTGGGATGTGTTCATCTTCAATGTAGGACTGGTCAGCGTTGGCATAGGGGTTGCCAACATGATCCTCTACTCCTCCTACATCTATCCGGGGGCAAGTATCGGTTGGAGTTCCTTAATCGGTGGGTTATGCATGTTGCTCGTTGGTCTGGGTATGGTGGCTTGGACAATTACCATCCCCCGCTCAGGCGGCATCTATGTCTTTGGCACCCGGATACTCTGGCCTCCCATCGCTTTTGCCTTGAGCTTTGTGGAGGTAGGAGCCTGGCTCTACTACACCTCACTGGGGTCTTCCTGGATAATGAACATAGGCATTGGGCCAGGTCTGGCTACACTTGGTATTTTACAACATTCGCCTGGTTTGCTGGCAGCGGGTGAAACGGCGGCTAAACCAATTTGGGTATTCCTCGGTGGAACTGCTTTTCTATGTCTATCAGGATGGCTAATTATTTCGGGGATGAGGAAATATTTTCTCTCCCAGAAAATAATATTCAGCATTGCTGTCCTTGGATCAGTGGTGCTCGCCATCCTGCTCCTTTTCTACCGCCAGAGTGATTTTATTCAGAACTTTAACAGCGTCATGGCTCCATATTTCCCAGGAGTGACCAACGCCTATCAAAACATAATTGACACGGCTAAGAATGCGGGTTGGGTAGCGGGTAGCGGCGGCGTAGATTGGTGGCAGACCTTTCTTTTCGCAAGCTGGCCCTTCATGGCATATATCGGTGCGGCCTTTTCTATATCTATCGGCGGTGAAATACGATCCGGCGGAAGAGGCCAATTCATAGGTATCATAGCTGCGATTATTGTTTCAACCCTAGCTTTTATAATTATGGGCGTGTTGTCGGTTAGGGTCTTTGGCTCTGACTTCCTCGGTGCCGTCTCGTATAACTTCTTCAATGGTGTGCAGGGCGGTGCTATTCCGTCAGCTCCCTGGATTACATTGCTAATAGCGATATTGGTACGCAATCCGTGGCTGGCACTTTTTATTAATCTCAGTTTTATCGCTTGGATATGGCTCTGGATTCCGGGGATGCAAATCTACGCGGACCGAGCCTTTGTCGCCTGGTCATTCGACCGCTTGGCTCCTGATAGACTCGGCAAGGTTAGTGAACGTACCCACACACCTATTAACGCCATTGTACTCGCTGTAATTGGTACAATAATCCTTCTGGCACTCTACGTCTTCACCCCCTACTTCACTACCGTTATAATGATCGAGGCGGCGGCATTCTCGTGGTTTGTAGTCTTGTTTGCGGGTATCTTCTTCCCGTATCGTAAAAAGTCCCTATATGAGAAGTCACCCCTGGCGCATACCCGCGTGCTGGGCTTACCGGCCCAGTCGGTTGCCTGCTTCTTGGGTGCCATAGGTGCCGGCATAGCCTTCATTTTCATGTGGAGTGACAATTTCGCAGCCGGCCATTCAAAGTACAGCTTAGCCGTTATGGGGGGATTTATACTTACGGGTTTAATTATCTACGCCATTATGTATTTCTACCGTAAGAGCAAGGGCATCAACGTTAACGAGTGTTTTAAAGAAATACCGTGTGAGTGATTTATCCCAAAATAGAGGGGGACATTGTCCCCCTCTATTTGTTAGTCTTTAGAGAGGGCAGGAATTGAGATGAGCACAGTGACAGTGGAGGAATTCCTTTCGCAGGCACTGCTGATACTGGATAAAGCCGAGGCCGCTGGAATACATTTGCGCCTCCTGGGTTCAATCGCTTTCCGTATCCATTGCCCTAAGAATGTCCAGCTTCTCGATCAGATGCAACGGGAATTGACCGATATTGACTACGTCGGCCTATCGCTGGAACGGAAAAAATACCAATCATTCATGCTGGCCTTAGGTTACGAGGTAGACAAAGGTTTACTCGTGGCCACTGAGGGGAGCCGTTTCTTCTTCAATAACCCCCAAACAGGGCTTGGTGTCGACATATTCGTCGATAAACTTGAATTTTGCCACACGGTGTGGCTTAAAGATCGACTCGATCTGGACAAACCTACTATTACCCTAGTCGATCTGCTCATGGAGAAGATGCAAATTGTGGAAATCAATCTCAAGGACCTCAAAGACACGGCAATTCTTCTATTAGAACATGAGCTGGGAAAGGGTGACCGTGATAAAATTGACGTAAAATACTTAACCAAAATCATGTCGGAAGATTGGGGATTCTATTACACACTGAGTACAAATCTGGGCAAATGCCGGCAATTCTTAAATGAGTCACACATTCTTTCTGATAGCCAGAAGACCGAGGTGGAGCGTCGCATTGAAGCCATTATCGATGCCATTGAGAATTCGCCAAAAAGTATGCGCTGGAAGATGCGCGCCAAGATAGGCACAAAGATGCCCTGGTACCAGAAGGTGGCTGAGAAAGAGGATTTTTTTTAGAAAAAGATTAGCCATAGAAAACACGTCATCAACTATTAAGGATATTTGGAGGCAATTTTACAATGTCTACTAATACTGAAATAGCCAATCAAAAGGCTTATGAAGCCTTATGCAGCGCTGAACCGACGCTCTTGGATGTCCGCCGGGCAATTGAAGTTGTTCCTGGAATGACACCTGAAACAATATTGACATCTGGAGCCCCGTTACCTTGGGAAAAGTACTCCGGTGGCCAACGAAATGCCATAATCGGTGGAGCTCTATTTGAGGGGTTGGCGTCTGATGCCGAAGATGCTAACGCAAAATTGAAGTCGGGCAAGATTAAGCTGCATACCTGCCATGAACATCACTGCGTGGGTTCTATTACCGGAGTAACCACTGCGTCCATGGGTGTGTTTGTGGTGGAGAATGCCAAACATAAAAATCGCGCATTCTGCACTTTATTTGAGGGTGAAAAACGTGCTAGGTTGACATATGGTAGCTACAATCGTGAAGTGCATGATAATCTGATCTTTTTGCGAGATGTCGTTGGGGGTGTTATCGGTGAGGCTGTACGCCTATGTGGGGGCATCCCCTTGCGCTCCATTATGGTCCGTGCCCTTCATATGGGTGACGAGCTTCATAGTCGTAATACAGCCGCCACCTTTATCTTCTCGCGGGAACTCTTCCCCTATCTACTGAAAGTATCAAAACATCTGCCCGAGGATCAGGTAGAAAAGACAGTTGAGTATATGACAGCTAACCAATATGCCTTCCTGCGATTGAGCATGGCAGCTTCCAAAGCAACTGCTGATGCCGCTCATGGCATTGAAGGATCGAGCGTAGTCACCTACATGGGTTTCAGCTGTGATAACTTTGCCATTAGGGTCAGCGGCCTTGGAGATACCTGGTTCCGCGGACCACTTCCTCAGATGAAAGCCAAGTATTTCGAGGGCTATAGCGAAAACGACTTACTCTACGCTGGCGGCGAGAGTCCTTTGGCCGAGACCACGGGACTGGGTGGTATGGCTTCAGCCGCCGCCTTCCCGCTTCAGAACTTTGTATTGGCCACACCCGAGGAAATGGTTGAGAGGACTCTCAGTATGTACCGCATTACCACCGGGGAGCATACGGCATTCAAGATCCCCTACCTGCGTTATCGTGGTGTGCCGACCGGCATTGACGTACACAAGGTAGTTAACACGGGGATTACACCTGTACTTGATATCGGCGCTGCGGGGAAAGATGGCAGCCAAATAGGGGCTGGGATCATGATTGTGCCCATGGCCCCCTTCCAGGCAGCAGCTCTAGCTTACAAGGAACGGTACCACTAGACGGGATCATCGATACCCTCGCATACTCAAGCCACTGTTAGTGGACCAAATAGATTGGGCACGTAGTGCGTATTGTCCTTATAGGGCAGTCTGCCTTCGGAGCGGAAACGCTTAAGGCGTTGCTGGCGTCGGGTCATGATGTGTTGGCGGTGTATACCAGTACCCTGGCAGAAATGGCAGCTCCTGTTGAGGATATCGCTAGAGTCAAATGCCTGCCCCTCTTTCAGTTTCAAGACATGCGGAGTAGAGAAGTTGTTGAGAGTATGACGCGCCTTGAACCGGAGTTGGGGGTTATGGCTTTTGTCACCAGCACAATACCGAAGGGGATTCTCAGTTGTCCAGCGCTGGGCACTATACAGTACCATCCCTCATTGCTCCCTCGGCACCGTGGTGCCAATGCCATAAACTGGGCTATCATTAAGGGCGAAACTGAGACCGGCCTTACCATATTCTGGCCCGATGAAGGGATGGATACCGGCCCCATCCTCTTGCAAAAGAGAGTAGTAATCTCTTCTGAAGATACGGTGGGGTCTCTTTATTTTAATCGACTTTTTCCCTTAGGTATTCAGTCTCTGGTTGAGGCGGTTGACCTAATAGCAACAGGGAAGGCTTCTCGAGAACAACAGGATGGAACATTAGCCAGCTACGAGCCTCCGTGTAACGAGTCTCACGCTCTGATTAACTGGGAAGCACCGGTCTCTGAGGTATACAATCTGATTCGAGGCACCAATCCTCAACCCGGCGCAACCACCTTTTGGAGGCAAAATAAGGTTAAGTTTTACGACTCAGAAAAGTTGGAGTCAACCGTGGAAGGCGCTCCAGGAGAAGTGATCGAAATAAACGATAGAGGTATCGTTATTGCAGCCCGTGGTGGCGCAATTTTGGTGAAGCGCTTGAGGCTTATAGATGGACCTAAGATATCATCGAAAGACTGTGTCAAAGAAAGTGGCTTTAGTTGCGGAGAGCGCTTTGTGCCTTAACGAGATTTCTGGTTTGAAGGAATAAGGTATATACTGGCTCAAACGAGGCAATAAATTGAATGCACCCGAAATACCAAGGCCCATGGGTACGGCAGTATCAGATCAGGTTCTTTTTGCGGACCTTAAACGTTACTGCCAACTAGCCATAAGGGGAGGTGCTTCGGAGGCTGTCGTTATCCCGGCGGCTTACGTCACCGTAGATGAACGAGTACGACTGAAATGCATCGTACCGCGCTGTCCGCGTGCCGGCGAAACCCCATATTGCCCACCTAATGCTCCTGATCTAGATTTATCACGGCGGGCATTCGGGCGGTTCTCATGGGGAGTTCTTTTCAAGTACCAAATAGAACCAGTAGCGGAATATGACCCAACCAGAAAGAACGTGACTAAGGCTGAACAACGACGCACTCTTTCCTTTCACACCAAGAGCAGCGAAATTGTGTATAGTATTGAACGTCAGGCATATAAAGATGGCTATCATCTGGCAATGGGATTCGGGGGGGGATCTTGCAAGGATTATCTCTGTCAGGGTCTGATTTGTCAATTTTTAGATAGTGGTCGATGTCGATTCCCTGGTCGCTCTCGACCGGCTATGGAAGCGATGGGTATAGATGTCATTAGTCTTGTCAATAAGGCAGGATGGAACACCTACGCCTTATTAGATGATTTGACTGTGATACCTTGTGCCGTTACCGTGGGTATGGTCTTGATCTGTTGAATAACATTTTTAAGGGATCTGAATGCCTAAAGATGTAACAGAGTTGCTGGATGAATATTTATCCGATGAACCCAGTAAGTGGGCAAAACTGGCGAGCAACATCCAATGGCGCCGCTTAGTGCTACTGTTACTCAGGGCTATTCTCTTGGAACTTAAAAAATTGAATCAGAATCGGCTTTAAGGGAGCATTTACCGAATTGGACTAAAGACTCCCCGCCTCGGCCTCGTTGAGCATGGCAATGATCTGTTCCTCCGTATACTTCTTGCGAACTATGAACCTCCACTGACCTCGAATTGTAGCGAAGTAACCCTACTGAGGGTTTTACTATTGTAGGGGAAACGTTAAAATCGTTAATGGTCATTCATCTCTCTGTGGGTTATGCTCCAAAACTGAGTCCTTTTGATACCTAGCATTCCGTTTTCTGTTTAGCACCTCCACCCTTACGGGGCTAAGGAACAGAGGTTTGTTACGTAGAAAGGAGGCAATTTGAAATGTAAAATAGTCCGCCCGATTTTGCGAAGGGGGCTCATGCCTAGAGCCCCACTCGAACAAAGGAACCCTTTTTAACCTGAACATCATATATTCATCGACAGCATGTACCACTGGTAAACCATCGATGTTGTCCCCTTAATGCGTACCCTAGTAATAAATGAGCTTTGTGGTTACAGTCATAGAATGGGGAAGCACTATCTGCTGAAATGACTTAGCCTTTCTTCAACTCTTCTGTTATGTCCTCGGTCATCTTAAGGAAAAGAGTCCTGATTTTTTTCATAACTTCGGCAGCTGCCAGTTCGCCGGCTTTGCGGGCTTCCGCAGCTGCCTGCCTGGCATCCGCAGCAGCCTTCTCGGCAGTTTCGATGCTGACTTCTATGTCATCAAGGATTTCTGGTAAAGGCTTATCCATGATGATATGATGCTTTTCTTTTATGACATTTTTTTCTATTTTGGGATCCATCGTGTTTCCTCCTTCAAGGCGACTTTGCGCCTTTGCTTTCCTAGAAGTTTTTCTAATATAAACCGTAGTCTAGTACAAATAATCTGTCGCTAAAGATCTCATAATCCTCGATTTCGTCAATATTTCTAATAATAGCGTTGTACATTTATTCGTGATTCTTAACCGTTTCTTCCAGAACTTACTCCTGATATTAATTGACGTGGGCATATCAATACTTGGTTACTATATATATTTATAACGTTGGAACGGTAAAAACGTTAGGTCTTTTAACATTGATGCAAAAGCCCTGATTTGAAATTAGTTTCGGAGTAATTGTTGGCGGATCTGAGACATCAATTGTTATAAACCTCCGACGACTTCATCCTGACCCTCAGCGTGAGGCATGAGATTAACATTGCCATGGCTAACAGAACACCTTAAGCCGTTTCTTGCTGCTGACCTCAGGCCCCACCAACTGCCCGGTCACCCTTGCCAAACGCGTAATCTGAGAGCCGGCAATGGTCAGCCAGAACAGGTCAACGGTAGCCAAGAGGCGCTCTGCCAGGCCAAAGGGTATGAAGTTAAAGACGGGAATGATCTGCGAGGCTATGAACAACAGGCCAACGAGTCCGGTAATCCCGGTGTATAGGGCGATCGCCTTACGATTGAAAAGGCGGCGACGAAGGCTTAACGCTAGCACACTACAGAAGCAGGGGAAGAGTACTACCATTGTTACAAAGGTGAAGTAGTGAATGATTCCATGCCAGGACTTGTCGAGGCTGTTGACATCGGTGTTGAAAGCTCCGATAAGCACAAAGCACAGTCCTACTAGTCCCAGTAAGGCTCCAGCGATACGGAAAAGCATGCCCACACGACGCGCTAACCAGAAAAACCAGATGATACCAATGCCAATCAACGTAAGTCCCACGGTGAATATACCCACCCGCTCTATCCAGCCGAAGGGTTGTATGGCAAAGGCACTTATAGTGTGCAGGAGAGGACTGTAGCCGTGATTCAGTACGATAGACAGGAGATCATAGCTGAAAAATAGGGGCGGTACCACTATGCAGGCCAAGCATGTAACAATAATGATCCAGTCTTTGTGCTGTGCAGATAGCTTTATCAGATATGGGGGCATTCCCACCTCCCAAGTTGACTCTAATATTGGATAACGTCCAACTGTTGATGAACCCGATGGGCGATGCTTATTTAGGCTTGAGAGAAGCTATCGAATGCATGCTGGCAGGCACTTCCTTGAAATCCAGTTCACCGACTTTGACATTAATATTATTTTTCATCGCGCTTTCCGTGGTCGTGAATGGCAGCCACGTTTGATACCATATCTTTCTTGTGCGGCTGCGGATGCTGTCATATTCACAAACAAGGTGATAGATTTTATGCAGCTCAAGTTTGATAGGAATGAATGTTAACGCCTGTTCATTGTTACGCAGAAAACTCAGGGTCTCAGACTGCAGGACTGCCTTTTCCTCGTTCACCAATGAGATTTCCAATCCTAGAGCCGGACTGTTACCGGCGTTGAACAACTCAAAATGTGAGAAGTGGGAAACTAATGGATGATCATCCGATTCCTTTGTACCCGTGGGCCCAGATAATGTGTCATGCTCAGAGGTATAGATATTTTTCATTTGGTGTCGAGAACAGCCACTTCATCTGGAATGAGATTCTATCCAAGTTTTCCGATATTCTTCTCAAGTGTCACCTGCTTTGAGTCAACCCCGGACTCAGTTTTTCGTTTCGTCTTCCTTAAGTTCTTCAGTGATATTTTCCGACATTTTAAGGAACAGCTTACGTATCTTTTTCATCACCTGTGCGGCTGCTTTTTCACCGGAAAGGCGGGCGTCATCTGCTGCTATTCTGGCTTCGAGTGCGGCTTTTTCCGCGATTCCGATGCTCGTGTCGATCTCGTCGAGGATCTCGGGCAGCGGTTTCTCCATGATGTCACGCCTTACAGGAGTCTTCTTTATCTTGTCTTCCATCATAAAACTCCTTGGATTTTGGAAATTTTCTACAACAGAACAGGGGGAGGATTGATCCTATTCGATTACGATCCAGAACGGGGTGTAGTGATAGTAGCTGTAGACTTCTTCGACCCATCTGGCGTGGTCCTGCTTCTCAAGGTTCGTGAGATATTTCTCGGGCCAATCGGCCTTAGGTATGGTCGGGGCCTTAATTAGAATTTCTCGCGAAATATTCAATTGAAAGTCGTTCTGCGCCGGTTGCCAGGTCATGGCGTTGGGGGGTACTGCCACCCATTTGTCAATGAGGTGCCCACTCAAACCTACCAGCATGTAAGCTACTTGCCCGGAGTGCATATCGATGATGATTCTTTCGACTTCGCCCACGCCTTTACCTGTGTCGTCCACAACCGCGTAGGACTTGAGGCGGCTGGTCGGAACGAAGTGGGTTTCCCTTCTTGTGATAGTTTGTGTTTTCATTTCTTTCACCTTTCTATTTATTCCTTTGAGCATTTTTCGACGACGACAACAACGCTTCCCGAATTACAAGTTCCGGCTTCATTGAAAGCCATTGCTGCCGTTAGAGCAGATCCCCTGGCTACCGTTGCTGCTTCTTCCGCTTTGGCGCTATCCTCATCGGCGGCGTATTCAGCGGCACGAGCGGTATCTTCAGCTCTCTTAGCGGCTGCCTCTAAAAGATGATCGGCTTCTCCCGCATTTACGGCAGCTCCCTCGGCTGTATTATTTACACACCGGGCGTTCTCCTGGGCTTTGCGGGCAGTTTCTGAGGCGCTTGCAGCGTCCTGAGTAGCTTTGTCAGAAATTCTGATGTCCTCTTTGGCCAGCTCCTCGGCCCGATAGATGGCAGACGTAGCTTCTTCGGCTGATATTTTTGCGATTCGGGCGTTCTCCTGGGCTTTGCGGGCAGCTTCTGAGGCGTTTGCGGCGTCCTGAGTGGCTTTGTCAGATATCCTGATGTCCGTTTGCGCCAATTCTTCGGCCAGGTAGAGGGCTACCGTAGCTTCCTCGTATGTTTGTTTAGCAGATCGGGCGGTCCACTGAGCTCTGCTGGCGGCTACTTCGGCGTTACCCATAACCTGGGCAGCCATCGCAGAAGCTTCGAGGTCGGCTTTGGCTGTCTGCCCGGCTTTATTTGCAGCCGAGCAAGCTTCGTTCAGAGCCTCCTTGGCGGACTTTGCTTCCATGGAAGCTTCCTCTGATTTAGTAGCGGCTTTGAGTGCCTCGCGAGCAGCGGCCGTGGCGTCAGCGGCAGATCGAGGCTCGTCCGTGTTTTTGGTCTCCTGGGGTTCGGTACATACGTAGGCCGTTACCGTAGCGATCATTTCCGTTGAAATGAGTCCGTCGTTGCTGGCCTCACAAGGTTCTACACCCCAATAAGGCGTTCGGTTGAAGTAGCGGTAGACACTCTCAAGCCAGGCGGAATGGTCCTTGAGTTCCAGTTTGGTCAGGAATTTGTCGGGCCACTCCGATTTCGATATCGTGGGCGCGTGCTCCAGGTCTTTGCGGGAAATATCTGCTTTAAATCGGTTCTTTTCGGGTATCCAGGTAAGCACTTCGAACGGCATAGGGATCCATTTATCTGTAAGCCCGAGGAACCCTTCGAATGCGACAAGAACGTAGGCTACACGGGTGGCGCACATGTCGACAATGAAATTCTGTACCTGCCCCAAATCCTCTCCCCGGTCGTTACCTACGTTGTATAACTTGAGCCGACTTGTTGGGATGAAATGCGTTTTTGTTTTGTTCTGAATTGCCATTTTAGTACTCCTTTTTATTCCCTTTCTTGTGTTACATTCTCTAGCTTATTTGAATTCACCACGCCTGACATTTTGCCTTTAGAAACATGCGATTAGCCTAAGTGGAGTACGGCTTCCAATAGCCAGATCGCCAGGATTATCACTCCGAGGACTAGGAGAATGTGGACCAGCCTCTGGTCTGAAAAAACACCTCTGCCCCAGCTTGTGCGCCACCCGGTTAACCAGAGGACCAGAAGAATGATTGCGATAAGTAGTAAAATGCTCATTTGGCTCCTTGAATTCGACGCCTTTTATTTAGATTTACTTGACTGCCTGGATGATTGCCAGGATGCCGACGATGATGAGGTATATCCCTATAAGATAATTGAGGATCTTCGGGAAAATCATGACTATGATGCCGAAGACCAGTGTGATGATACCGATTGCCAACCCGCTGATTACCATGTAGTTGTCCTCCTGAAAACGACCTTAAATATTTTCTTTATATTGTTTGATAAAACCTTTAACGATTTACCCTGGGGTGTCGGACGAAATCGATCTGGAGTTCGCCTGACCGAGGATATAGCAAGTATCTCCTCATCGCACAAGTCCCACAAACCTCTGGGGGTTACGGGAGGGATGTCTCTTAGTGCCGATAGACTAATCTAATAAAGGGGCACACAATAGTGGTATAATTTACACCGAAGGGCGTAGATAGGTACACTAAAGTGCCCTAAAGGAGGGTGACGCGAGATGGTTGGACATATGATTGACTTGGGAGTGATGCTGATTGATTTCAGCCCGGTCGTCCGCGCCGGGTTGCAGGCCATACTGGCTACGGACAACAATATCCGGGTGACCGGCGATGTCCCCAACGGAGTTGAAGCACTTCTTCACATAAAGAAATTGTATGCCATCGGAAAGCCGGTCCACGTCGTTTTGACCGAGACCCGCAATGAAAAGATGGACGGGGTACAGGCGACGAGATTGATAAAGGAAGCTTATCCCGAAATTCACGTCCTCGTGTTGACCGAGAACCTGAACGATACCTTAGTTATCGACGCCATCCACGCCGGCGCTGGAGGGTATATATTCCTTAAAGACACGATGCCGGAACTGTTGATAGAAAACATATACCGCGTCGCAAGGGGTGGGACACAAATCAAGACCGATCTCTTGTTTGCGGCGGTGGAGAACTTGATTAATAACGGGCGGAAAACCCTTGCCGAACGCACCACTGAAGCGGCCCATCTGACCGCGAGGGAAGTCGATGTTCTTAGGCTTATGGGGAACGGGGACTCGAACAAGGCGATCGCCAATTCCCTCGGCATTACCCTGGACACCACTAAAAAACATGTCAGTAATGTTATCGATAAACTGGAAGCGAAGACCCGCATCCGCGCCGCTATTATCGCGGCGCAGGCGGGCATAGTGGGTAATCCGGTGACAACTCTCGTTCCGAAAGCGAATTTATAATCGCAATTTAGAATAAAACATGGCGAGTTTGATCGCCTACGGATGTGTTGGGCATTTCCCTTTCCCAATGTAGGAGAGAAGCTTCATAGTTGGTCGTGAGAAATTAATGAAATACGATATCATGCTATTAAAATCCTTCGTTTGTTGAATAGAGAGTTCAGGCACTAGGCAGTATTCTTAAAAGGAGGCGGACCTTTTTGGTTCGCGGTTAAGCACTCCACTTTCCCTCCTCGCCGACTTCAACGGAATAGCGTCAGTAAATTGGTATTTCCTAATAAATAAGATTCAGACTATAATCCTACAAATCGGATCAAGTTGGAGGTTCCCTAAAATGGAGTGCCAGATCAAAGACTTGAGAGTGAGCTACGAAACATTTGGTGATGGCATACCTATTATCATTCTCCACGGATGGGGCATTGACCACCAGCATGTTATGAGCTCCATGGAGCCACTCTTCAAACATCGCAGCGGCTGGAAGCGTTTCTATCCAGATTTACCCGGTCATGGGAAAACCCCAGGAGCCGCTTGGGTCACCAGTCAAGACAGCATGCTGGATGTTATTCTGGCTTTCATTGACAGCGTCATCCCTGGGCAACGGTTCGCAGTGGCGGGAGCATCCGCAGGTGCCTATCTGGCCCGCGGCGTAGTATACCGCCGGTTAGCTTCAATAGTTGGAGTGCTCTTAAACGTCCCCATGATCAAGGCCGATAACGCGAAACGACAAGTGCCCTCCCCCATTACGTTGGTTACAGATGGGCAGCTAGCGTCTGAAATAACTGCGGATGAGGCACAGGGATGTTTCGAGGGGGCGGTCGTTCAAAACCGAAGGGTCATGGATTTCATCAGGGTCAATTATACCCCCAACAGCCAGACCGGAGACGAGCCCTTCAAGAAAACTATCCGGGACTTCCCTGAGAAATACGCATTTTCTTTTGACGTGGACGCTCTTCCCACTCCGTGCTCTGCACCATCTCTCATAGTCACAGGCAGGCAGGATGCCATAGTTGGTTACCGTGATGCCTGGGAAATTTTAGACAACTATCCCAGGGGCACATTTTGCGCACTGGACCGTTCAGGACACTTTTTGGAGATTGAGCAGGAAAGCTTGTTTCGTGCTTTAGCGGGGGAGTGGCTCGACAGAGCGGAAGAGTACGCCAGAAGCGAAAAGTAAGCTAACGCTGCGCGTAAGTAAGAATTTCATCCACAAACCATCCGATAGGATTAAGCGAGCGTAAAGACCATTTGAAAAGTTCCACCTATTGATACCTCAGCTCCACCAATAAATCACCCGCAGCTAATACAATATCTAACTACCTTTCTATTAGCCCCGATTCAAATGTGGCATTAGCTGGCACAGTAAACCTTTTGATTGATGGGTTTCTATTGTCTTGTAGGGTAGAGAATAAATCACCTAAAACAGTCTCTTTCTACATGAACATCCTCAACAAATTCCAGTGGTATCTAGGCAAATTCAAGATTGAAAATATAGATGCCACGGCTATTAGAGGCTTCCTGGTCTACCTTAAGGAATCAGAGCATAGATGGGATAGTGACGTTACCCCCTAAAACAGTAGCACCCTGAATTAGAGTCCTCCGCTACAATATAGCTTTAGAGGAGGGCTAATGGTTCGCAAGAAATACACGGAAGAACAGATCATCGCGGTGCTCAAAGAATCCGAGGCGGGAGCAAAAACAGGGGAGCTCTGCCGCAAGTACGGCATGAGCGATGCCACGTTCTACAACTGGAAGGCAAAATATGCCGGGCTTACCGTCAGCGAGCTCAAAAGGCTGAGGTCGCTGGAAGACGAGAACCGGCGCTTGAAGCAGATCGTAGCCCAGCAAGCTCTGGATAACTGGGCGCTTAAGGAACTGCTCTCAAAAAACTTCTAAAGCCCAAGGCGAGAAGAATCGCGGCGTCATATGCCGTAAAGGATCTTGGGCTGAGCGAAAGGAGGGCGTGCCTTCTGACCGGGGTTTCACCGACTGTCTATAGGTACGCGCCGAAGGAAAATAATGATGAGGTTCTACGTATCAGGTTACGCGAGATAGCGGACCAGAGGAAACGTTTTGGAAGTCCCAGGCTTCATATTATGCTCAAGCGTGAGAATCTGGTGATAAATCACAAGCGCACACAACGCATCTACAAGGAAGAAGGACTGGCACTCAGGAGAAAGAGGCGCCGAAAGGGTGCGGCTGGCGTCAGGGTCGTCATGCCGGCCGCTGAAAGGCCAAATCAGATGTGGAGCATGGACTTTGTTACCGACAGCCTGATTACAGGGATGCGGTTTAGAGCTTTAGCGATTATTGATAATTACACCCGAGCGTGCCCTGCTATCGAAGTAGACACTTCGCTCGGTGGACGACGAGTGATCGGGGTACTGGAAAGACTTGAGGCTACCCGAGGATTACCGGAAGTGATTACCGTTGACAACGGACCGGAGTTTGCCGGCAAGGCCCTGGATGAATGGGCCTACCGTAAGGGGGTTAAACTGAATTTCATCCGTCCGGGAAAACCGGTTGAAAATGCCTTCGCAGAGAGCTTCAACGGCAGATTAAGAGATGAATGCCTGAATATTAACTGGTTTCTAAGCTTGAAACACGCCAGTGAGGTTATCGAGGCTTGGAGAATTGATTACGATGAGATCAGGCCACACGGTGCATTGAAAGGCCAGTCGCCGAAGATGTATGCTGAAGCGGCAGCCGGACTCTAATAGGGAGTGATACTAAGACCGGGGGAAGGTCATATTTCTCCTACTAGTCTTACTTCGACTCAATAGTAGGATGCCGATATTGATTATGCAGCTAGATATCTAGATGGACAGATTTGCTTTACTAATAATAAAAACATGCTATATTTATACACTAACACTTGAGGTTATAATGTGAATTGTCCCAAAGACCGCTCATCGATGATAGTCGTCGAATGGCAGAGAATCGCTCTGGATTATTGCACGAAATGCCGCGGAGTCTGGTTCGACCGCGGCGAGCTGGAACTTATACTGGAATATATCTGCCTGGACGACGCGGGTTTGTGCTTGGCTAACCTACTCCACCATCCAGATGCCAAAACAGCAGAAAAGCCCCGTCGTTGCCCAATGTGCAGAGATAAAATGATAAAGTCTCTCTTGGGCACCGCACCACAAATCATGATTGATGCCTGCCGCCACGGAGACGGACTTTGGTTCGACGGCGGCGAGCTAAGCCTCCTGATGAAGCAGTTGAAAACCAAACCAGCCATCAATGGCAGTGCCGAAGATAAGATGCTTTCTTTCCTGAAAGAAGCCTTTCAAGCGGACCATCAAGAAGAATAAAAGGAAGTTGAAATGGCAGTTATTCCGTACGTCGTTTTGGGCATTATAGCCGTCCTAGTTATATGGTTCCTCTCAATCTACAACAGACTAGTGAACATGCGTAACAAGGTTCAGAACACCTGGGCTCAGATAGACATCCAGCTCAAGCGCCGATACGACCTGATCCCCAACCTGGTGGAAATAGTCAGGGCCTATGCCAAGCATGAACGTGAAGTGATGGAAAATGTCACCAATGCGCGCAATGCAGCGCAGCAGGCGTCAGCCTCAGGACCGGCAGCACGCTCCCAGGTCGAAGGTGAGCTTTCGGCTCTACTGTCCCGACTGATGATTGTGGCTGAAGCCTATCCCGACCTCAAAGCAAGCCAGAACTTTCTAGCACTGCAGGGAGAACTTGCCTCAACCGAGAACAAGACCGGCGCTTCCCGCCAGCTTTATAACGACTCGGTATTAGGTTACAACAACAAGATCCAGATGTTTCCTTCCAGCATGGTGGCCGGCATCACCAGTTTCAAGGCATCCGAGTTTTTCGCAGCCAAAGCAGAAACAGAGAAGCAGGCATCCAAAGTCAGTCTGACCTAGAAAATACAGACTACTAGCTATGTGGGAACAGATACGCTACAACAGGTTGCGCTCCATGATACTGGTGATATTCATGGGGACCCTCCTTGTATTGCTGGGCTGCTTTATTGGGATGTACTTATTTGACAGCCCTGCCGCTGGTATCACTATCGCCGCGGTTGTCTGGATCATCATGACTCTGGTCAGCTACTTCGGTGGTGACGGTATTCTTCTGTCCTTCGCCGGGGCACGCAAGATAAAAAAAGAGGACTGCCCTCGATTATTCGATGTGGTCGAAGAGATGAAAATCGCTGCCGGACTGCCGGCTATACCGGATGTATATATCATTGATGATTCTGCTCTGAACGCTTTTGCTACCGGCCGCGATCCGCAAAAGGCATCGGTGGCGATTACCTCCGGCCTGCTGCAAAAGCTCAACCGTGACGAGCTCCAAGGTGTCATTTCCCATGAGACTGCGCATATCAAAAATCAGGACGTGCTCCTGATGAGTATGGCTGCTGTCCTGCTGGGGACCATCGTCACGCTATCCTACCAGTTTTCGCGCATTATGTTCTACTCAGGCAGAAGTTCATCGCGGCGGTCATCAAGTAGCAACTCCGGGAGTGCCGGCGCTATTGTCGTAATAATCGGCCTGGTTTTCATCATTTTGGCCCCTATTTTCGCAAATCTCCTCTACTATGCTATTTCCAGGCGCCGTGAGTATCTGGCAGACGCCTCCGGCGCACTATACACACGATACCCTGAAGGGCTTGCTTCAGCTCTGGAAAAACTCGGGGCTTCCACCGTCCAGGTGCGCGCTGCTACTCAAACTACGGCACCGATGTATATAGTTAACCCTTTCCGCAAGGCGGGACAAACAGCCACGGATTGGACTAGTACCCACCCTCCCATCTCAGAGAGGGTGCGCATACTGCTCGCCATGGGCGGCGCTTCATACCTGGATTACGAAAAAGCATATGAAATGACCAAACGGGGTGAAAACGTCATTCCCGATTCGGCACTCTCATTCAGCGCCGCAGTTCCCATCCGGCTGCCGTCGGTTGAAGGGACACTGGCTGACGCTGATGCCTCAGTTGTTGGTGAATATCCGGACTTGACAACCAGAACCAGGGAAACGCAGGATCTGCTCTTCAGCATGGATAACTACAAGCAGGTAAATTGCCAATGTGGAGCGTTGTTACGCATTCCGCCCAGATACGGTGCGCCTACCGTCCGCTGCCCTCACTGCGGAACCTTTAACAATATCAAATGAATGAAGCTCACTGATAACCACATGAAGCTCTGTTCGAAAATGCAAGGTTGCGGTTGATGCCCTGAACTGGAAGTGCAATGCCCCTCAAAATGTCCCACACCATCATTACTAATAAGAGCACCCCTGGCTTTTGGTAGATGGCCAGAGGTGCTCCACTCTCGTCCGACTATCCGAATTTATATTAGTCACTACATTTTATCGAGGAGATCCTTCTTCCT
>Ga0007800_10000372_pt1 | contig 18361 bp, 16 predicted proteins | sample CryBogmetaGMA14M_FD_60366 | JGI IMG/M metagenome (GOLD analysis project Ga0007800, IMG submission 60366) | Freshwater microbial communities from Crystal Bog, Wisconsin, USA - MA14M | ecosystem: Environmental > Aquatic > Freshwater > Lake | place: Crystal Bog, Wisconsin, USA | collected 2009-07-06 | reverse complement strand
CTTTTACGTGTTTTTTCTTTTCTTTTAACTTCGTCAGAAATTCGTCGGAAGAGTCAGTCCAAATCTCACTGAAATGCCGTCTCCGCACATTGCCGAAGCTGTAGTGGCGCCAGAACTGATCTGCATGTACCTCGCCGTCCCAGGACACACAGCCGATGCCTCGACCAGAATTGTTGCCCTCGTTCATTTGGAGTAATTCCAGGACCTGGGCGGCCCTATCGGGGTCCTCCTTTAGGAGGCGCAGATAGGTGTAAGGACCGTCGGAATGATTGTCCACCGTGAGGACTTCCACAGGAATACCAATCTGGTGAAGCCTCTTCGTGCGCTCGAGTATTAGATCGATCACATCTCTAGTCTGAAAATTATCTAGGTCCTCTTGAATCAATTCCGTGCCTCGGCCTGCGTAAACGAGGTGATAAAAACAAATCCTTGGTATTCTCTGTTCTTCCACAAGATCAAATATTCCCTGGATATCTCCGAAGTTGCGTTTGGTTATCGTGAACCTAAGCCCAACTTTCAGTTCCATCTCCATGCAATTCCGGATCGCTTTCATCACCTTCAGGAACGTGCCCTGAACACCTCGGAAGGCATCATGGCGGTCATCCAGACCGTCCAAGCTAATGCCGACGTAAGACAGACCGATTTCTTTGAGTTTTTTGGCAATCATTTTTGTAATGAGAGTGCCGTTCGTTGAAAGCACGGCTCTCAGACCTCTGTCAACCGCGTTTTGTATGAGTTCCAAGACGTCTGGACGGACGAGCGGTTCACCGCCGGAGAATAGTATTACCGGTGTACCGAACCGAGCCAAGTCGTCAATGAGTGTTATTCCCTCATCGTAGGAAAGCTCTCCCGCGTAATTGCGGTCTTCTGAATGTGAGTAACAATGGACGCAACGCAGATTGCACTTCCGGGTGACGTTCCAGACCACAACGGGTTTCTTGTCCTTTGAAAACTGCAAGAGATGCGAAGGTAGGTCTTTAGAATGGCGTCCGTATCTAAGAGGATCAGACGCTTCTACGGCACCGCAATAGAGCTTGGAAATACCAATCATTCAATGAGCCTTGTCAACTTATCGGTCTCAAAAACATAAACTCTCACAAGAAGAGTTTCAATAGCGGTCCTGGTCGCGGGCGGAGAAAAAATCTGCGAGGATCGCTGAGTGGTCAAATGCTAGAGGAGATGGAAGATTATCCCTTGAAAATATCCCTATGTCGAGAGCATCGTCCGCTGCCTTGGGAATACCATCGCTTTTTGCCGTGAACACTACGCTGAGGGTATGGTGGCGCGGGTCTCTTTCGGGAGATGAATACACACCAAAGAGCCGTAAATCGTTAATTTCCAGTGAAGTCTCTTCCAATGCTTCCCGTACGGCCGCCTTTTCCGCACTCTCTCCATAGTCTATGAAACCTCCGGGTATTGCCCATCCGAAGGGAGCGTTTCTTCTCCTGATGAGAACTATTCCGCCGCTGTTCACAATGATGATGTCTGTTGTGGGCAAGGGGTTGCGATATATAGGTATCTTTTGTCCGCACTTGGGACATGAGACAAAATTTTCCATGTAGTTCTCTCCTGAAGCTGGATATGAGCCGGCATTCTTTGATGAAGAAATAGATGCGATAAAATTGATAGCCGATTTCCTGCAAATAAATTTGACTGTGAAAAAAAGCGAGACACAGGGTCAGCTTGTATAAGGATTGAGGATGAGCGTCTGACGATTATTCTCGGAATGGTCATAACGAAAATTTCAAAACGCGCCATGACAGCTATTTTCTACGAGAAAATGTGGTACGAACTGAACGCGCCTCAAAGACAAGTTAACTCATTCATCATGAGTAATCAATGGGTTATTCTATTATAAGAAGTCGGGCGTTCGCGGTAGCAGAATTAGTGGCGGGAATATTTTTTTAGGGGAGGGGTTGACAAAATGGCCAAATGTTGGCACTCAATTACATAGAGTGCTAACAAATCACCGCGCTCATTACAACCACAATTGTTTCGGAGGTAGACAGATGAAATTTCGTCCTCTACATGATCGAGTCCTCGTCGAGAGGGTGGAATCGGAGGAAGTAACCAAAGGAGGCATTATATTGCCTGACACCGCCAAGGAGAAACCCCAACAGGGCAAGATCATCGCGGTCGGTACTGGTAAACGTACCGAAGAAGGCAAAATCATCCCGCTGGAACTCAAAGTCGGCGACACCATTCTATTCGGAAAATATTCCGGGTCTGAAATCAAGATTGAAGGCACTGAATATCTCATTATGAAAGAAGATGACGTATTGGGACTTGTCGAATAATTGACGTCCTCATCTACCGACAGTCGAATTTGAATGATCAATACAGTAACAGAAATTCATTTCAGAGAAAAAGAAGGAGAGAATAAATGGCCGCTAAGATAATTATGTTCGAACAGCAAGCCCGTGACAAAATCCTCAGGGGCGTCAATATTATGGCCGACGCCGTTAAGTCGACTCTGGGCCCGAGAGGCCGTAATGCCATATTGGAAAAATCGTGGGGTGCTCCTAACGTAACGAAAGACGGTGTGACCGTAGCCAAGGAGATCGAACTGGAAGACAGGTTTGAAAACCTTGGGGCTCAGATGCTAAAAGAGGTCGCGTCCAAGACTTCCGATGTGGCCGGTGACGGCACCACCACGGCCACCGTATTAGCCCAGGCCATTTACCGAGAAGGTATAAAGATGGTGGCCGCAGGCGCATCTCCCATGGATATTAAGCGAGGAATCGACTCCGCAGTGGAAGCCGTGGTGAAGAAGCTTAAGGATCTCTCGAAACCAACCAAGGACAAGAAAGAAATAGCCCAGGTAGGGACAATTTCGGCAAATAATGACGCAACCATCGGTAACATAATTGCGGAAGCCATGGAAAAAGTCGGAAAAGAGGGTGTCATCACCGTTGAAGAGGCCAAGTCCATGGAAACCTCTCTGGAGGTGGTCGAGGGTATGCAGTTCGACCGTGGGTATTTGTCTCCGTATTTTGTCACAGATCCCGAGCGGATGGAAGTGTCACTGGCGGATCCGTACATCCTGATCAATGAAAAGAAGATCTCGAATATGCGTGACATGCTGCCATTGCTGGAGCAGGTAGCAAAAATGGGCAGACCTCTTGTAATCGTTGCTGAGGACGTCGAAGGAGAGGCTTTGGCGACTCTAGTGGTTAACAAGCTCAGAGGTACACTCACCGCCTGTGCGGTCAAAGCTCCCGGTTTTGGCGACCGAAGGAAGGCCATGCTCGAGGATATCGCAATCCTTACCGGTGGTCAGGTTATATCCGAGGATCTGGGGCTGAAACTTGAGAATGTTAATCTGAATGATCTTGGCCGAGCCAAGAGGGTAACGGTCGACAAGGACAACACCACCATAATAGATGGTTCAGGATCTAAAGACCAAATCGAGGGACGGGTCCGTCAGATCAGGACTCAGATCGACGATACCACTTCTGACTACGATCGGGAAAAGCTTCAGGAAAGGTTAGCGAAGTTAGTCGGTGGTGTAGCGATTATTAATGTAGGCGCTGCCACCGAAACAGAAATGAAAGAGAAGAAAGCCCGCGTTGAGGATGCTCTGAATGCTACCCGTGCAGCGGTTGAAGAAGGTGTTGTCCCCGGAGGGGGCGTTGCTTACCTGAGATGCTTGGATGCCATAGACAACCTTAAGCTGCAAGGCGATGAGGCTGTTGGCGCCAGGATAGTTATTCGGGCTTTGGAAGAGCCAATCCGTCAGATTGCTATTAATGCAGGTCATGACGGCTCAATCGTAGTGGACAAGGTCAAGGGCAAAGAGTTCGCCTTCGGATTCAACGCCCATAAGGAAGTCTACGAAGACCTTATGGAAAACGGTGTAATCGATCCTTCCAAGGTTACCAGGCTTGCCTTGCAAAATGCCGCCTCTGTGGCTGGGCTCATGCTGACCACCGAGGTCGTGGTAGCGGAAAAACCCAAGGAAAAAGATTCCCCGTCTATGCCCGGCGGGGGGATGCCTCCAGGTGGCATGTATTAGTTCTTGTGAAGACGACCATGAAAACAAGGGCGGCCATAGGCCGCCCTTGTTGCTTCTCCCTTACGCCGGTCGATTGATTATAGCAATTGCCACAAAAAAGGAACGCTATTCGCACTGCTCAATTCTTTTCCTTATACTTTATCAAAGGCCCGAAAAACTCTGTTTCGCAATAGTAGCACTTAAGCATCAAAGGATCCTTGGTCACGACGTCAAACTTTCCAGGGACCTGTTCGTGATTTGTCACACAGAACCGGTCAGGGCACAGGACGATGTCTCCTATTCGAGTTGGAGTCTCAACCTTGTGTTTCTCAATGACCTCTCCATCTTCGATCCTGGTAATAGTGGCAATAGGAGCTATGAGAGCCACAACGTTCAGCATGTCACGGGTGAGACTCAGGTTTTCCACCTTTATTATGTCCTTTTTCTTCATAGAAGGGGATTCGAAGTTGATACCTATGGCTATGATATCTCCTGTTTCACGAGCGAGTGCATTCAGGCCAAGAACCTGCGAGATAAGGTAAGCTTTTCCTGAGGGAATGTGGTCAATCACGATCCCGGTTTTAATCTTGGCTATAGTCACGGTACGCTGGTTCATTTTACTGCTCCGAGGATAAGTGCTAGAAGTGTCTCACGCACAAATAAGCCGTTGCGAGCCTGTTGGAAGTAATAGGCGTGATGGGTGGCATCCACATCCTGGGCAATCTCGGTCACTCGTGGCAAGGGATGCATAACCTTCATATGCGGCTTGGAATTCTTGAGCATGCCGGCTTCAAGCCGGTAAATGCTCCTGAATTTTTCTGCCGCAGTCCTTTCCAGAAGCCTCTCTTTTTGGATCCTGGTCATATACAGAATATCGACGTCAGCAACGTAGTCTTCTATGCGGGTTCCTTCTGTAAAGGATGAGCCTGTTTCGGAAGAAACTTTCTTGCACTTGTCGACGATGAACCTGGGCATTGCAAGGTCGCGGGGAGAAATGAAAATTAGGTGACAATTGTCGTATTTCAGCAAAGCTTCGGTCAGTGAATGTACCGTACGGCCATTGGCAAGGTCTCCAACCATGGCAACGGTGAGCCCGTCTAGAGTCCCCTGCGTTTCTTTAATGCTATAAAGGTCCAGAAGTGTCTGCGTGGGATGCTGATTCGGGCCGTCCCCCGCATTTATCACGGGTATTTCAGCTGCTTCAGCAGCGAGCCTGGAAGCACCTTTAAGTGGATGACGGATAACCATTACATGGAAGCCGTACCCGTCATGCATCTTGACCGTATCCCATAGGGATTCCTCTTTGACTACAGAGGTAATGTTTGCATCGAAAAATCCTCCAACGGTACCCCCCAAATTCCGCATCGCCACCTCGAACGACGTGCGTGTCCTCGTGGAAGGTTCAAAAAACAACATAGCCGACACTTTGTCCTTACAAAGACTTTTCTTATCTGGGTGATTGCAGACATCGGGTACTTTCAGAAGGATTTCATCAATTTCCTCCCGGGTTAAATCATTCATGGAAATTATATCTTTTCCTTCGAAGTCCATCTCACATCACCTCTTAAAGAATCGTTCTTCTCCGGGATCGGATCCGACAAGGAACCCACGGCACCCTGAAGCACCTCAAAATGTGTATTCCCGGCCATTGACAACAGTGCTGGTGACAATCGCCGGAAGGGAAATTCCTGAAAAAGGCGACCAAGAGCATCGGGTTTGCAGATGGCCGCGTCCGCTTATCTCAGCGTCTTCCACTACACTTGAACGTGACAAGTCCATTACTGTGAAAGAAGCTGAAAAACCTTTTTCAATAGAACCGCGAGGCTGATTCACGTCTCGGGACATGATTCGTCCTGGAGTAGCTGAAAGAATCTCGCATATCCGTGATGGGGAGAAACTGCATTCTTTTATGAGCCATCCAACAAATGGGCCTAGTGTGTCCAGATGGGGTATTCCCGGAGCCCCATTCTTTTTATCCTCCATAGTATGTGGAGCGTGATCGGATGCCAGAACATCCACCAATCCATATTTCAGGGCATCCAGCATGAATAGCCTGTCGGGTTCGGTTCTTAAAGGAGGATTGGAGTCCAGCAGTTCCGGGGGGAGGTCCAGCTTTCTACCTCCACCGAAAACTCCTTCCTCGGAGATGTTGAAAAAAAGATGATGCGGTGTAGCTTCGCACGTTACAGGGACTGAGCTGTTCCTGTTGTAGTCAGCGATCAATTCGACGGACCTCTGAGTTGAGACATGACAAATATGGCTATATAAACCGTGCCTTGCTGTGAGTTCAAGTATCTGGTCAACAGCACGAATTTCTGCCTGCGGGGGCCGTATTTTCCAGCGAGGACCACCAGTTCCAAGCTTTTCGATGAATTCCGGATCCTCCGCATGAAAGAATACTCGACAACCCCCGTATCGGGCCACCGTGTTTATAAGATCTCGCCAGGCGCAAAAAGAAATCGGAGAAGGTCTAGGATCAAGGTACACTTTATAGGGAATATCCGTCCATGGATCTGAGCGCTCCGTTACGGCGGCAAAGAGGATAACCGGACAAGGAGATGATGATGATAGCTCAAGCTTGCGAGCGTAAGATTGAGGACCATCGGGAGGAGACGGGTCGTTCGGCATTGCAGCGAAAAGGGTCACACCTCCATTTATCGCCGCTTTACCTGCGCTTGAAAATGTCTCTTTGCGGCATGCAGCCTCCCACTGGGCAAGAGCACTTGGATTGTTGTCTGCTGGTCGAGGGTATTCTCTAGCATGGACGTGAATGTCAACGAAACCCGGAAATATGAGTCCAGCATCTACTTCGTCAGGGCAGGCATCCTCCACGTACTTAATTAAACTATCCTCGATGGCTATCGTCACCGGACGAGTACCGTTAGGGAAAACCGCTTGGCCACTGATAAATTCGAGTTGTACACCTTTGTCCATTGGCTCTATATCATCCAGCTTCCGAAGGAGAGGAATTATAACCCTTGCATGGCTTAGGATCATTCCGCAACAAGGAGATTTGGTGAGAGGGCCCTTATCTCCTAATTACTCAATTTCCATTGATGCAATGCGCATTTCGTCGCGGCCCTCTACAATTTTGAGTGCTGGTGAAGAGCAGACTGGACAAAATGGTTGATATTCTTCTAGGACCAGTTCTTTTTCGCAATCAGGGCAAAACACCTTAATCGGTATGATTGTTATGTCCAGTTGTACCCCTTCCGTAAAACCCCCCTTAGAGAGTATTTCAAAAGCAAAATTTACGGCTGACGGCAGAACTGCCGTCAGGGCACCGAATTCAAGTTTTACAGAAATAACCTTTCGCGCTTCGTGAATTCTTGCCTGTTGCTCAAGTATATCAATTATACTTTGGACTATTGCCATCTCGTGCATAAGAACTCCAGGCGATATCAATGACCTCTATCACCGTACCCAAACTGGAAGCTGCCATGGAAGGGACTTGTTGATCTCCTGAAACAGGCCTTCCCCTGTTAGATCCATAAAAATCCGGTACGTATTCTGGAAGTCCGAGTTCGAATGGGTGCTGAAAGCTACGTTTCTGCCTTTGTAGGAATAGATGCTTATTAATTGACCATTGGGAGCCGAATAGAAGTCCATGGTCGTCTCTTTTCCTGGAATGTCCGGGGCATGATCGGACTTGGACGTGGTCAAGTGTTTAAGGGAACGGATATCTGGTAAAATATACTTTTGTTGGGCCCTAGCGAACAACGGTGAAGAAATAATGAGGCAAAGCACGAAAGCCACAGCACACAACCTGAGCATTGGCTCCTCCTTTCTTCAACGATTATTTCTTTGTATCGACGTCATACCAGAACTCGATTGTCGGCACAAGCCGAGCCATCGCTCAAATTGTTCTGGAACCACTCTTATTCACAATGTAATATGGCGTCCAATCGTGAAGATTGACAACGGACGTAGGCCTGAAAGTGTTTTTCGGGCAGACGTACCATTTAACCCACTTCCGATGTACTGTTATGCCACAGGGATTCCATGTACAAAGACCGCTTTGAGAATCTATTTAGAGTAGCGCATCAGGATCCTCTACAAACCTGGCTGCGCGCATAGCGTCGACAGCCATCGAGGGCGAAATCCTAGTAGGACCGGATACAGCTCGACGAATCCAAGACAAAATGATGTTGTTTGACCGAGGATGGATGAGTTTTAAAAACGTTAAGCACAAAGTCCACGTTTACAGCCTCGTACCGCCGTCCTAATGCACAGCTCTTGCTTTGTCCAGGAGGATGAGCAATACCCTGAAGTCTCGGTCCGGCGTAAATCAATAAATGGTGTGGAAGCGCACCGTATTTCTTTAAGGGAGACATCCGATGATTTTTGACGAAATGGAGAAAGACGAATTAAGAAACTATATTGAATTCCTCCTCTGGCATTACAGGGTGCTAGATGCTTTCTGGTATATCAACATTGAAAAGGAGCAGGGCTCAAAAGCCGCGGACTACTTCAATGAGAAGGTTTGGGGCCGTGTGGCAGGACTCGCTGCTAGAGACATAATCAAAAGGTTTGGCATTACCAAAAAGGGCCTGGAAGGTTTTGTCGAGGCGCTTCAATATTTTCCATGGACGATACTGGTAGGATACGACATCAAGATCAATCCAGAAGAAGTCCTTGTGTCGGTGCCCGAATGTCCGACTCAGATGGCTCGCCTCAACCGTCAACTTGGCGAATATGATTGCAAGGAAATGCACCGAGCTGAATTTATCAGATTCGCGCAAGAAATCGACCCTGCCATAAGGGTTGAGTGTGTCCATGCCCCCCCAGATCCTCATCCGCCCGAAAGGTTTTGTCGATGGCGATTTTCTATTTCTTGAACGGTTTTGTGGCCTAAGATGAAAGGATAATATCGTTACATGTACTTGAAATCAATCCTCATAGAGAGTCAGAAATTCCCCGTCCGTGACATGTTCCCTTTTAACATCAGGGTAATCAATGAAACCGGACGGATCGGTATTTCTTCGCCCGTAACTTTCTTCACTGGAGAGAACGGTAGTGGTAAATCTGCGCTGCTGGACGCCGTGGCTCGGAAGAGTGGTTTCCTGCCATGGGGGGGAAGTAAGATTCATCGGGCACACCATAACCCCTATGAGACGCAACTTGCTAATCATGTTCACCTCGATCTTGAGCCTAGACGCCCTTACGGATTCCACTTCAGGGCAGAAGCGTTTTTCAACTTTGCAGCCTCTCTGGACGACATATTGTTGGACGATCCTGGTCGAGATGAATATTACGGAGGGGGGTCGCTTAATATCCTTTCCCATGGTGAGTCGTTTCTTGCCTTCTTCAGGGGCTACAGTTTTAGCTTGGACGGCCTATACATCTTAGATGAACCGGAGGCTGCTCTGTCCCCGAGAAACCAAGTTGAGTTCGTGAGAATTCTCATGGAAAATATGCTTTCCGGTAACAAACAGTACGTTATTGCCACGATTTCTCCTATCATTCTAGCTTGTCCGGGTTCAGAGATCTTTAGCTTCGATACGCCGTCGATTCAGCCCATAGGATACGAACAAACAGGTTCCTATAATTTTTACAGGGATTTTCTTGGTGATTCCAATAAATTTTTTTCCATTTGAATGGTCGATTGAGCCATATTGGCTTAGGTTGGTGTAGGTTACCAGGAGTCAGATTCCGTGAGACCTTACCCTATAATGATGAACTTAGAAGGAAAACAAATCATAGTGGTTGGTGGTGGTCGAGTTGCTCTGCGAAAAATTAATGGATTAAGGGAAAGTGGAGCCTGCATTACGGTGATCTCCCCAAAACTTGAGAATGAACTGAAAAAACTGGCAGAGAATGGTAATATATATTGGATAGAGGAAGAGTTTGATGAGTCCTTACTGGACCTTTGTCCGGAGGCTGTTCTCGTATTCGGGACTACCGATCAACGCGAGGTGAACCTGAGAATCTACATGGCTTCGACTAAGAGAAAAATACCGTGCAACATTGCCGATGTGCCTGACCTCTGCACGTTCATAGTACCGGCTGTAATCACTCAGGGTGATTTGATAATTTCCGTTAGCACAGGCGGGTCGTCACCGGCTCTGGCGCGCCGGATTCGAGAAGATCTGGAAAAAGTTTTTGGGCCTGAATACGCTGTCATGACTAGGCTGATGGGAGGACTGCGGAAGCAGATATTGAGTACCGGAAGCAGTTCAGACGAAAATCGTAAGCTATTCTTGGAAATAGTTGACTCTGAGATGTTGGACGCATTAAGGCAAAACGATAAGGAGAAGGCTTTCGCTATTTTGAAGGCAATTCTACCTCGAGATGTTGATCCTGTGCCGGCCATCGAAGAGCCCAAACTCAGATAGAGGGGAAATAGGGAGAGAGTGGATCTAATTTTTTTTAAGGTTGCTGTAGTTTTCTATCTCAGCTCCTCGATGAGTTATCTCATTTTTCTGGTTTTTCCTTCGATTAAGAGTACTTCCGTTGCTCTCGGATGTGCTGTGGTGGGATTTGTCCTGCAAGGGTTGTCGATAATACACCGTGCAGTTTTTTTTGGATTTTTCCCTTTAGGGACTCCATTTGACGCGCTCTCGTTTTTCGCGTGGTTTGTTATAGGACTTTTCCTCTTACTACAGTGCCGAATTCCCAGTCCGATATTCGGGGCAATTGTCACACCAATGGCCTCAGTGCTCATGCTGTTCGGCTCCACTTTCTCCTATCAGGTCAGGGAGCCGCTGGTTCCTATTTTGCGAAGCTGGTGGCTGCCCATCCATGTTACCCTGGCATTGGCGGGTAATGCGGTTTTCGCCCTCATGGCGATTGGCGGTCTGATGTACATTTTGCAAGAGCGGCTGATAAAGGGTAAGCGGATAGGAAGATTCTACAGGCTTCTTCCTTCATTGGAAACACTGGACAAGATTAACCGCCACGGGCTACCGGTAGGTTTTTTCCTTCTCACAGTGGGCATCATCTCTGGGGCTCTCTGGGCAGGCAGCGTATGGGGATTTTACTGGAGTTGGGACCCTAAGGAGACCTGGAGCCTTATCACATGGTTCGCCTATGCGGCCATGGTTCATCAGAGGGTGGTTTTGGGTTGGCGGGGTAAGCGTGCAGCAGTGCTGGCATTAATTGGTTTCGGACTCGTGATGTTCACTTTTCTCGGGGTCAGCGCTCTTTTAGGAGGGCACCATGCTTTCAAGGGACCGGGTGTGGGAGCTTTTGCGTCATGACTGCCGGAATAATAGTGATCGGACTGAATCATTCTACAGCGCCTGTTCAAGTTAGGGAGATGATTACCTTTCCTGGTAATGAGCAAGGCAACATAACTCGGCTGTTACTAAGTAATGAAGGAGTGGGAGAGGCAATAATTTTTTCCACCTGTAACAGGTCGGAAGTCCTCTTTGTAGCGGATGATGTTTCGAATACGCTTGAGAGGGTGATTGCAGATATCGCGAGAATACACGGAATCCCCCCAGAATCTTTCAGAGATTACCTGTATGTGAAAACTGCAAAAGAAGCAGTGAATCATGTCTTTCGCGTCGCCTCGAGCCTCGACTCAATGGTTTTGGGTGAGCCTCAAATCCTCGGACAGGTCAAGGAGGGTTACAGGCGGGCTGCAGCTGTAAACGCTACTGGTCCAATTCTGAATCGGCTTATGCATAGGGCTTTCTTCACTTCAAAGAGGGTGAGGAACGAAACGGGTGTGGGCTTATCAGCAGTTTCAGTGGCCTATGTGGCGGTAGAGCTTGCCAAGAAAATCCTCGGGGATCTCACGGATAAGTCGGTTCTTCTCGTTGGGGCCGGAGAAATGGCAGAACTGGCTGCACGCCACCTGGCAGGCCAGGTCGATAAACCAGTGGTAGTCGTCAATCGAACATTTGAAAATGCATGCGCCCTTGCAGGTGAACTTCAGGGTTGCGCGATGGCTATGGAAAGTATTGAAGACTGCCTGGTAGAAGCAGATGTGGCCATAACGTCCACAGGAAGTTGCGAGACGTTGATAAAATCGTCCCATCTGGCAAGAGTTATGCGGAGGAGACGATTTCGCCCCATATTTCTCATAGACATCGCTCTACCCCGTGATGTGGAGCCCCAAGCTAACGACATAGATGGAGTTTATCTCTACAATATTGACGATCTCCAGGCAGTAGTAGTGGAGAATATTGGCGAACGCCGACAGGAAGCCTTGCGCGCGGAGTCCGTCGTGGCTGAAGAAGTCGGCAAATTCATGGACTGGACCAAGTCTCTGGATTCTACTCCCACCATTGTGGCTATTCGGGAAAAGCTCGAGAAGATCCGACTTACAGAACTGGCGCGGTCCAACGGCAAGCTGGCAGGCCTTAGTCCAGCTCAGCGAGAAGCCATAGAGATGGTTACTAAGTCTATCATTAACAAGATAGCCCACGATCCCATAGCCTTCTTGAAAAAGGCCAGATCGAAACCCAAACGGAACCTATACCTGGATGTGGTTCAGAGACTGTTTAGTCTTGACGGTTCCGAATCAGACCCTGAATCAAGGGAAGAAAAATCTGTGGAAAAATGAGGTTAACCATTGGAACCAGAGGGAGTGCCCTGGCTCTTTGGCAGGCCCGATATGTGGCCTCCACTATCCAAGAACGACACCCGGGAATGATCGTCGATTTGATGACCATTAAGACCCGGGGGGACAAAATTCTGGATACTCCCCTGGCCAAAATCGGCAGTAAAGGTCTGTTCACCAAAGAGATAGAGGATGCTCTCTTGGAAGGCAAGATAGATCTTGCAGTCCATTCCTTGAAGGATGTTCCGACTGAATTGCCTTGGGGTCTTCAACTGGCAGCAATAATGGAACGGGAAGACCCAAGGGACGTTTTCATATCCCGTGACGGTAGATTGCTGGAGGAATTGGAACATGGAGCTAAAATAGGCACATCCAGCCTCAGGAGAAGGGCCTTTCTCCTCAATCGATTTCCTTCATTTGAGGTGGTTCCCATAAGAGGCAATGTGGACACGAGGTTGAAAAAGATTGAAACAGAGGATATTTCAGGAGTAGTGCTGGCTGCTGCGGGAATAATCAGGATGGGATTTGCCCGACGAATAACATGTTACCTGGAACCCGAGTTCATCATCCCGGCGATAGGGCAAGGCGCTCTTGCTATTGAAACTCGGGTGAATGATTCTGCGGTGGAATCGATCGTGACCTGCTTGGATCACCCTGAAACCGCTCGCTGCATAACCGTCGAGAGAGCTTTTCTCCAGAGAATGGGAGGTGGATGCCAGGTCCCCATGGCTGCGCATTGCGTAGTTGCTGGAAACGGAATCAGAGTGGCTGCCGCCGTGGTACATCCCGACGGCACCCCAATAGTTCGCGACACATTCTCGGGACCCATGGCGGACACAGGAATAGGCATCAGGCTGGCCAATTCTCTCATGGAGCGGGGCGCCTCACACATTCTAAAGGTCGTCCTCGGCAACGACTGGGCGCCCGGACAGGCCGCCGACACCATTTGATTCATTACTTGCAATAAGGACTGTGTAGTATGTCAGTGATGGAAACAACAGAAAATTCACGGTTCATCAATCCTGGGACGGTATACCTGGTAGGGGCCGGTCCTGGAGACCCTGGGTTAATAACAGTGAAAGGACTGCATAAAATCCGCACTGCTGACGTGATCGTCTACGATTATTTGGCAGGGACCCGTATAATGGAGGAGGCTAGGCCGGACGCAGAACTTATATATGTGGGGAAAATGGGAAAAGACCACACTGTTGAACAAGTTGATATTAATGATCTTCTGATCCGGAAGGCCAGGCAAGGAAAGAATATCGTACGGTTAAAAGGAGGTGATCCTTACGTATTTGGGAGGGGAGGGGAAGAGGCTGAGGAATTAGTCGCAGCGGGCATACCCTTCGAGGTTGTCCCTGGCGTGACTTCGGCAGTAGCTGCCCCTGCCTATGCGGGGATGCCGGTTACTCATCGGGACCATGCTTCAATGGCAACTTTCATTACCGGCCATGAAGATCCCAACAAGAATGAGTCTGCCATAGATTGGGATGTCCTGGCTCGCAATCCCGGAACCCTTGTCTTTCTCATGGGGATTAAAAATTTATCCAACATATCTAAATCACTTATAAAGCATGGCAAATCATCCAAAACCCCGGCTGCTCTAATCCGCTGGGGGACCACCCCTCAGCAGGTTTCGATTGTTTCCACTCTTGAGGACCTACCGAGCGAGGCCGAACGTTTGGGTATTAAGCCTCCAGCCGTTCTGGTCGTGGGCTCTGTGGCTCTCCTCGGTAAGAGCCTGAACTGGTTCGAGAAAAAGGCTCTTTTCGGGAAAAGGGTACTTATCACCAGGAGCCGCGAGCAGTCCGGAAAGATGGCTGAAAAGATTTCCGAACAGGGTGGTGACCCAATACTGTTTCCGACAATAACTATCATGGATCCTGAAGATTTTAAGCCTCTTGATGAGAGTATCTCCAGAATAGGATGTTTTGACTGGGTTATTTTCACTTCTGTAAACGGAGTGGACAGGTTTTTTCGGAGATTTTTCACGATCCGTGAAGATATAAGGGACATGGCCGGGCCGAAGATCGGAGCCATAGGTCCGGTAACGGCATCGGCAATTCGGAACTACGGACTCAAAGTGGATCTGCTGGCCAAAGAGTTTGTGGCCGAGGGAGTGTTGCGACTACTCTCCGATAAAGAAGTTAGAGGAAAGAGATTTCTCATTCCGAGGGCAGAAAAGGCAAGGGAGATCCTGCCTGAGGGTATCAAACACATAGGCGGTGAAGTGGAAGTGGTCACCGTTTATCGGACCGGCTTGCCCTCTGCTACTGATGTGGACAAGATAAGCAGGATGCTGGAAAAAAAAGAAATACATGCTGTAACTTTCACATCTTCTTCCACGGTAACTCATTTTGTCGAGATGTTGAGAGGCACAGATCTAACTACTCTTCTAAAAGGAGTTGCAGTAGCGTCCATCGGTCCAGTAACATCCGACACAGCAAGAAAAAACGGCCTACAGGTCAATGTCGAGGCCTCCGAGTATACGGTCAATGGATTGGTGCGGGTGATCGAGGAGTACTTCAAAGTGACCCGGGCGTGATATGGCTTGTCTCCTGAAGCGAAAGGTACGTTGTCAAAATTTCATAAAAATCAGGCACCCACAATAAGTAACTTCAGCGTTTGCAGGAATTCACACGGATGTCTTTTTAATCAATGAGTTAACATCATTGAGAATTTTTGTCCTATATTTGTGTATTGATGCATCATTGGACATAACCATGTCCAACTGGCGGGTATGAATGATTAAATAGCCAATTATCCTAAGACATTCCTTCATAAATTCAGCGTCTCGACCCTCCATGCGTGCGAATGCGCTGTCTTGCTTAATCTCAGCCCTAAACCCGAATTCCTCAAGAATATCACCTACAAAGATGGCACGTCTTACCCGACGAGGATAATCCGCAGCGCCCCCTTTAAAAGAGAAGCTAATGTAATTCTCAATAGGTCTTTCACTTACCAGCGCCTCAACAGTGGAAAAATGAAAGCCGAATCGGGATGTGAGGCTGCAAAAGTTCTTGGAGAGCATGAAATAGTTACGGGCTGCATAAGCGGAACGCATTGTAGGATCCAATGCAGGGTTTGCAGTTGCCTGCATGAGTACGGACATGAAACCGCTTGCATCCACCGGCGGCGGCCCTTCCCACGGAATTGCTATGACTCCCTCCCAGATTGCCAGCATAGGAATGGAAACAATATTATCAAGATGGACATATTTTCCATCTACATCCTCTTTGAAACCGTCATCGAGATTTATGATCCACCATTGCATCGGTACTTTGTAGAAAAGTTGTTTACTGGATCGCTCAGAAAAATGGTGGTCCTTCCCGAAATTAAACATTTCCTGAACAGATTTTTCGTGGCAGAAGCGCGTAATATCGTGAAGGGTGTCACACTTTTTCGGGATAAATTCCGCTGAATCCGGGTCAAGAAGATTTAGGGGGACAATATGCTCAGTCACGCTGTTGAGAATGTCGTAAACAGGGCTTCCTTCCATAAGGTTCTTCCGCGTGGCCTGATGGGACAAAAGGGATTCAACGCGCCCTTTGTAAATTTTCAGGCCATATGCATCTACAGTAACCATGTCGCCATCCATTAGAACTTCCGTTGCCCTGGAAACCCCAAAAAGAGCTGGAACCCCAAATTCCCTGGCGACGTTGGCCAAATGCCCCGCCACGCCACCCAACTCAGTGACTACGGCAGCGGCTGTCCCCAGCAGCGGGGCCCATCTAGGTAATGACTGCGCAGTGACAAGTACACAGCCCTCAGGGAACTTCAGTTTATCTGCATCGTTCTTCACCACAAAAACTGGCCCACAGGCTACTCCTGGAGACGCTGTAATTCCGCCGCGCGCCAGCACAGGCGCTTCATCAATTATCTCGTCAACTTCTGGGCCGGCAACTGGTTTCATTTCTATCTGTTGGAGAGGTCTGCACTGCAATATGAGAATTGAGCCGTCAGACGCGAGAGCCCATTCTATATCTTGAGGAGAACCATAATAGCCCTCGAGTCTGTCAGCCATAGAAGCCAATAGGATTGCCTGGTCGTCAGTTATTGATTGTTCTTTGGACTTAGGCCCTGAAAGTTCTGAACGGCATACCCCTTCATCGGGATAGCAGAGAAACTCGAACTCCTTAACCTTGATATCTTTGTTAATAATTCTTGGCGGGTTATTCCGGGACACCACCAGGAGGTCAGGATCCACACTGCCGTCCACAACTGCTTTCGGCAGTCCCCATACTGAATTGATGTAGATAGATCGGTCTCTGAAATTCAATGGATCACTGGAATATGTCACTCCGCCGGCAACGGCGTACACCATTACCATGCACCCCACACACATAACAACATCTTCGTCCGGTATCCCCCTATTCAATCTATAGGTAATAGCCGGTAATCCGTATTTGCTGGCAATGATAGTTTTGTACGAATAGAGGATATTTTCCGAACTCACATTCAGTTCAGAAAGGAATTGACCAGCAAACGATGTTCCTGCAGCGTCTTCACCCAAAGCGCTGCTCCTGAGCGAGACCTTGACTCCGCTTCCGGCCTCATTTTCAATTTCTTTGTAAGCATCCGTGATCGCTTGATTCAGATCCTCAGGGATGGAAGATCGGATTATTAACTGTTGAATGTCGGCACTCAATTTGTAAAGATCATCAATTTTGTCAGAATCCGCAGCCTGAATCTTGCGATCGATCTCAACCTGAAGATCGTTATGTTTAAAAAATCTCTCATAAGCGAGTGATGAAATGACGAAACCTGACGGCACCGGTAGGCCTATCTGATTCCTTATTTCAGCAACATTGGCCATTTTGTTGCCCACTTGATCGGCCATATTCTTGTCGATTAAACTGAAGGGGATCACCATTTGGTCCCCCTTGGGAATCTTTCTCGACTCGAGCGACTTGTTTATTCGGTATTGAATAGTCTTGAATCGTGTATACAGTTCCCCATATTTACCGGGAGCAAGCTCGTCAAGGTGTTTGATGATTCGGAAGACATTGACTGAAACGCCCGTAGATCTGGATTTCACGAATGACATACCAAAGGGCTGGTTTCCTTCCAGGGCCTTTTCCAGGTCGGTCATGATCTCAAGAGCTTTGTTATTTGCCGTTAGAAGAAGCTTGAAGTTGTGATAACGTGTAGTGAAGGCAGCGCGGAGTTCCTGAACACTTGAATTAGATTCATTTTCTCCGCGCTTTCCTAACAGTCTTTTGAAGAAGCGAGGAAGCTTGATCATGGATTTCTCATATGATGAGCATACTCTATGCGATCAGGTATGTAAGACCCGCAGAGAGTTAAGTAGTCCTTCCGGCGTGTCCTCTATCCGAGATCTAGACCTCTTGTTTGGCTCCAGCCTTCATTTCTAGCCCAAGCCCTTCAAAAAGGAACAAAATGGCAATTCCCCACCACAAGGTATACACAACGTAGAAAACCAGTAAAAAGGTTAAGATTCCGGCCTTGGAAGCTGCACTTTGGGGATCGATCTTGAAGAAGTTGAATCCAACTTCTACACCTTTCTTCACCACAGTGGAGAGGAATGCGGCTTCCTTGAACTTGGCTTGTCTGGTGAGGTCTCTGTCCACTTCTTTGAACGCGTTCCACCACGCGTAGAGCACCTCTAGACCGCCGAATCCGTATTTCTTGGCAATTTCTGCTTCACGGTTGTGAAACATCGAGTCGGAGTCCTTTAAGGCTGCTTCCATAATTTGCCCCAGATCGCCGCTCACCTTCAATTGCGAGCCAGAGGCTGCTACCTGAGCACCGGCACCTGTCAAGAGTTTTGTAGACTTTTGAGCTATTTCCTCATTCTTGAGCTTGATATTGACATCGAATGTCTTGCCCATGAA
>Ga0007800_10000368_pt1 | contig 18481 bp, 13 predicted proteins | sample CryBogmetaGMA14M_FD_60366 | JGI IMG/M metagenome (GOLD analysis project Ga0007800, IMG submission 60366) | Freshwater microbial communities from Crystal Bog, Wisconsin, USA - MA14M | ecosystem: Environmental > Aquatic > Freshwater > Lake | place: Crystal Bog, Wisconsin, USA | collected 2009-07-06 | reverse complement strand
GTCTATCCAGTGGTAGATATTGTCCCACTGCCAGGCAAACACGACGACAAAGGCTGCCAGCAGGATAATGCGCCACGTCCAGATGGAGGTAAACAAACGCCGTAAAGGCCCCGGCCCGCCGCCCCCTCTGCTGATTCTGGGAGCCTTCGCCTTCTGAGGCGATGGCCGCGCTTTTAGTTTGGCGGAGCGTTTTTCCACTTTTTTGGCCGCGTGGTTGTTTGCCATACTCTTCCTCTAAACCTGCACCTGCACCGGCAGTATCATGGGGCGACGCTTGGTCTTGTCGTAGAAATACTTGTCGAGAGCGTTTTTGACCTCGTTGTCGATAAAGCCGCGGTCAGGTGTGTGTACATGCCCGTGGTTCAACACGTCAGCTACCAGGTCGCGCCCGCCGTCGAGCATATCCTTGGATTCAACAACATCCACAAACCCGCGAGAGACGATATCAGGACGCGTGACCAGCTTGCCTGTCTGCTTGTTGATGGCTATGATGACCACCACGATACCGTCGCGCGACAGCAGTTTCCGGTTGCGCAGAATAACGCCGTCCACATCCCCCACAGAAAGGCCATCCACATAAACGTTGCCGGAACTAACCTTGGCACCAATCTTGCCGCCGGTGGCATCCAACTCCAGCACGTCACCATCCTCCAGCACGAAGATATGGTCCGCCGGAATACCTACCGACTGCGCCAGCTTGGCATGCAGCGAAAGATGGCGGTATTCGCCGTGCACGGGCACAAAATACTTGGGCTTGGTGAGGCTCATGATTAGCTTGAGTTCTTCCTGGCTGGCATGCCCGTGAACATGCGCCTGTGTGCGGCTGCCGTAAAACACCTGTGCTCCCTGTTTGAAGAGAGCGTCCACCGTGCGATTGACCAGCGATTCGTTGCCGGGGATGGGTGAGGCGGAGATGATGACGGTATCGCCGGGAACAATGCTGATATGCTGGTTGGCGCGACTGGCGATACGCACCAGCCCGGAAGTGGGTTCACCCTGGCTGCCTGTAGTGAGCACCACCGTCTTGTCGCGAGGGGTACGGGCTAGCTCATCTATGCGTCCCATGACACCGGACGGGAGCTTTAGATAGCCCAGGTCGCTGGCGATGCGCACGTTTTCCGTCATGCTGCGTCCCACCACGAAAACACGGCGGCCGTGTTTGGCGGAGGCGTCTACTATCTGCTGCATGCGCGAGATAAGTGAGGCAAAAGTGGTCACAAGCACGCGACCGGCGGCATTGGCGATGATGTTATCGAGGGCTTCGCCCACCACTTTCTCGGAGGGGGTGTAGCCCGGCAACTCGGAATAGGTCGAGTCGGACATGAGGAGCAGCACGCCCTGCGACCCCACCTGCGCCAGACGGGAAAGGTCGGTAGGCGTGCCACTTACGGGAGTGTAGTCCAGCTTGAAATCGCCCGTATGCACGATGATACCGGCGGGAGTGCGCACAATGAGTCCCACCGCATCGGGGATGCTATGGCACACGGGGAAGAATTCCACCGCGAAATGGTGCCCCAGATTGAAACTACCTCCTGGCGCGATAACGTTGATCTTGGTCTGCGCCAGCACCTTGCGTTCCTTGAGCTTGACGGAGATGAGGCCCTTGGCCAGCTTGGTGCAATAGATGGGAACATTGAGCTGCGGCAGCACATAGGGAAGCGCCCCAATGTGGTCTTCGTGGGCATGGGTGATGACGATGCCGCGCACCTTCGTCTGGTGCTCTACCAGGTAACTGATATCGGGGATGACCAGGTCGATGCCCAGCATTTCTTCGTCGGGGAACATAAGGCCGGCGTCGATGACCATTATGTCTTCGCCATATTCGACGGCCATCATGTTTTTACCTATTTCCCCCAGGCCTCCCAGGGGAATGATTTTGAGTTTTTCTTTTGGCATGAGCTTTTCCTTATAACAGCTTGAGTTGCTGCGTTTCTTCCTTTTGGCTCATCTGAGCCTTATTTAATTCGGTTTCTTTTTTCAAACCGGCCAGCAGGCCGGGTATCTTCAGCATGTCGGACTGGATGATACCCCGCAGACCCCCCTGGTGTAGCGCCGCCGCCGGGTGGTACATGGCGAAATAGAGGACGCCGTCCTTTTTCACGGCGGTTCCATGTATCTGGCTGATGGTCCTGCCGGGCATGAAAAGAGCCATTGAATAGCGCCCCAGCGTAACTATCATCTTGGGCTTAATAATTTCGAGCTGCTTATCCAGCCACGGGCGGCAGTTGAGGATTTCCTGTGGCAACGGGTCGCGATTGTCCGGTGGGCGGGTCTTGATGACGTTGGTAATGTAAACCTGTTCTCGCTTGAGGTCGATGGATTTCAATAGCTGGTCCAAGAACTGGCCGGCTGAACCGACGAAGGGGCGACCCTGCTGGTCTTCGTGCCAGCCTGGAGCCTCACCGATGAACATGATCTCAGCGTTCTCTGCCCCCTCACCGGGCACCGCGTTAGTCCGCGATTTGGATATTTCGCACTTGTGGCAGTTGCGTACGGCCTGATAAAGCTCGGTTAGAGCCGACATATCGTAGTTGGCAGGGCTGGAATTAATGTCTGCACCTCTCGAATAATGATAACATGGGCTATATGTCAAGTCAATTTGAATTAGCTTTGAAAAAACCTCTAGATACCTCCTGGCATGACCAAAACAGCCTTTTCTTTACTCCAACTTAACCAAGTTATGGTAGAATAGTCGGAATGTTTCGCAGAAACATGTTTTATAGAGTGACTACAGATGCCTAAATCATTTTCTATTCTCATACCCACCTATAACGAGCACGACAACATCACTCCGCTCCTGGAGCGTATCGCTAGGGTCATTCCCGGCAACGACTACGAAGTAGTTTTCGTGGACGACGACAGCCGCGACGGCACCTCAGAACTGATAAATACGCTTTCCTCCAAATACCCCGCGCGGGTCGTAGTGCGCAAGGGTAAAAAGGGTCTGGCCTCGGCGGTGGTCGATGGTTTCGGTATGGTATCGACCGATACAGTGGTGGTGATGGACGCTGACCTGCAGCACCCGCCTGAGGTCATTCCGGCGCTAATCAAAGCCATACAGGAAGGCGCCGATATAGCCGTGGCTAGCAGGTACATTCCCGGAGGCGGTACCGCCGGCTGGAGCAAAACGCGTAAGATAATTTCCAGCGGGGCCATCGCGCTGGCCCATGTCCTTCTGCCACAAAGCCGCAAAGTAAAAGACCCCATGTCGGGTTTCTTCGCCTTTAAGAATCGCGTCATATCAGGCGTTACGCTCGCGCCCATCGGTTACAAGATACTGCTGGAGATGCTGGTTGTGGGCAAGGCCAGCAAAGTCACCGAGGTGCCCTTTATGTTCCAGCCCCGCGAGAAAGGCAAGAGCAAACTAGACGCCAGCCAGGATATCGAATACCTTAAACACTTATTCAGCCTGATGCGCCGCAGCGGCGAGATCGTGCGTTTTCTGAAATTCTGCCTCGTAGGCGGTACCGGCGTGGCTGTCAACGAGGGACTGTTCGCCCTATTCCTTTACAGATTCCATATCAATGCGTCATGGGCTAACGCCATTGGTATCGAAGCGTCCATCCTGAGTAATTTCGCTCTAAACCATCAGTTTACATTTGCCGACCGGAAAAGCACAGGTGTAAAATCGTACCTTGAGAAAATGGCCAAATTTAATGTGGCCAGTCTTATCGGAGCGGCAGTCAACTGGACAATCCGATTGCTGCTTACAAATGCCGGCATCGAACCGTTGATAGGCAATCTAGTCGGTATTGCAGTCGCGATGCTGATTAATTACTTTTTTGCTAACCTGTGGACATGGAAAAGATAAAGCAGGCCTTCAGCAAACTGGTTCACTGGCAGTATTTTCCGCTGCTGGTGCTATTGCTGGTGGTTTTAGGGCTGCACCTGGCTACCATCACCCGCCCCAACGAGCCACTCTTCGACGAGCAGCATTATGTATCCGATGCCCGCCGTATTATCAACGGGGAAGGCACCCAGCGATTGGAACATCCACCTCTGGCCAAGCTGCTCATCGTCGGCGGTATCGAAGTTTTCGGCGATAATCCCTGGGGCTGGCGCATGCCGGCCGTTATACTCAGTACCATTGCGCTGATAGCATTCTATGACATCTGCCGCAAGTTAGGCACTTCACCCAAGACGGCCTTCCTGGCCACCCTCCTGCTCGGCACGGAAAACCTCATGTTCATCCACAGCGGCATAGCCATGCTGGATATATATGTCGTGGTGTTCACGATCTTCGCCTTCTGGTTCTACCTCAAAGGGCCACGCTGGTGGTGGGCCACCGCCGTCTCGGTGGCGCTGGCGGGGCTATCCAAGTTCAGCGGCATCCTGTCCATCATTCCCATCGGCCTGCACTGGTTCATCATCGGTTATAAGCCGAACATGGGTAACCCGGTTGAGCAGACTTCTCCCGTAAACCCAATCGCTGATCAGCCACCACCTGAAGCTCCTGCTGTCGATAGCATTACTGAAGCCCCAGCCATCGAGAACACTGAGACACTCACTATTACCAGCGTTTCAATTAGTGCGGATACATTCGGCAATCTCCCTTCCGAAGTCGCGCCTATTGCAGCCACCCAAACGGAATCCAAGAAAAAGCTCAGTTTCTGGGCAGCCTACTCTAGACCTATTATTTTCATCCTCTCCATGGCGCTGGCGCCCGTCGCCTTTTTCCTGCTCTACGGCGTTTTCGATATGATCATCTGGGCCAAATGGATGCCCTTTGTGGTATGGGGGCACTGGGACCAGGGTACTGTTGGCGACATCAAAAACGCGCTTTCATTAACCAGCAGCATTAAATTCACCTATGATGGGGCTTTCCCCGCCCGTCCCTGGGAATGGATACTCTCCCCCACCGGCTCGTTCTACTTCTACGGCTGGTTGTTCCACCCTGAAAATTACGAGAATATCCTGCTGCCGTACTGGTATACGCCCAGCTATACAGGCATACTAAGTCCATCGCTCTGGTTCAGCGGATTGTTCGTCATCCCCTACGCCGTCGTTAAGTCCTTCATACGGAGGAACAACCCGGAGAAGAACGCTGCCATCTTTGTCGTCTGCTGGATAATCGGCACCTGGCTGGTGTGGGTGCCGCTTTTCCTGGCAACCAACCGCATTACATACATGTTCTACTACCTGCCGACCATCGGCGCCATCGCTATAGGCACAGCTCTCATCCTGACCGGCTTCCTCAAGAGGATAGAGAAACGCGCCGGCGGCTTTCGCAAGCGCTTCATGCAACTTGGCGTGACGTCGTTCCTGCTGGTCCACCTGCTGGCATTCTGCATACTTTCACCGTTGCACCTGTGGCTTTCCATACCCGCCGGCGCCCTGTTGCTGATCTTCACGCTGGTTTACCTGGGCTTCGGCTGGCGCTTCAATATCCAGTTTTATATATCCGCAGCCATCTCTACTTTGATAATGCGCTTCGCCCTCTACTGGCCGCTTAAAGGTTGGCTGGTGACGGACAACGCTCCCTGGGGACTGCCGGAGGTTTCACTGTTATGGGTCGTCAGCGCCCTGATAGGGCTGGCCATCACCTGGATACTTTTCACTATTATCCATCTCGCGGTGAATCGCATCATCAAGGACAACGCGCTCCCGCCGGAGTACGGCGTCAACCTGCCTCCCATAGATACAATCCAGCCTTGATTCTTTCAAGGTGACTTACATCCATCCATTTGAGTCTCATAACCTCCCTAACTCAATTTGCTCTGTACTTTCGGTTATTATTCTCTTGTTCGGTTGCTAAAAATGAACCTCAAGAGTTAAAATATAGGTCGCGTTATTTGCGTATTTAATTCTTTTTGTCCCCTGAGGAAGGAAATTATGAGCTCACTCGAAAAAGCAGACCCCGAAATCAGTTGTGCCATAGCCCTGGAAGGCAAACGGCAGAAAGAGACCATCAACCTCATCGCATCGGAAAACTATGCCAGCCGAGCCGTGCTGGAAGCCCAGGGCTCATTCTTAACCAATAAATACGCCGAAGGCTACCCCGGAAAGCGTTACTACGGCGGTTGCGGCAACATGGACACCATCGAGTCCATTGCCATCGAGCGCGCCCAGAAGCTTTTCGGCGCGGAATACGCCAACGTGCAGCCGCACGCCGGCGCGCAGGCCAACATGGCAGCCTATTTTACCCTTATCGAATACGGGGATACCGTGCTGGGTATGGAACTCTCGCACGGCGGCCATCTGACTCACGGCTCTCCGGTCAACTTCTCCGGCAAGGCATATAAATTCGTAAGCTACGGTCTCAACCGCGAGACCGAGCGCATCGACTACGCCGAGCTGGAAAAACTGGCGGTCGAAAACCGCCCCAAACTGATAGTGGCCGGAGCGTCCGCCTACCCGCGCGTTATCGATTTCGAACGCCTGCGTCGTATCGCCGACCTAGTAGGGGCAAAACTGATGGTGGATATGGCGCATATCGCCGGCATCGTGGCGGCGGGCCTGCACCCCTCCCCCGTCCCCTACGCGGAGATGGTGACTTCCACCACCCACAAGACCCTCCGTGGCCCGCGCGGCGGCTTTGTACTGTGCCGCCAGGATCTGGGGCACGCCCTGGATTCTGCGGTTTTTCCACGCATGCAGGGCGGCCCCCTGATGCACGTAATAGCCGCCAAGGCAGTCGCCTTCCTGGAGGCATCAAAACCTGAGTTTATCGAATATCAGAAGCTCACTCTAGAGAACGCCACTACTCTGGCCACCGAACTCAAGCAGGCTGGCCTCAGATTGGTGAGCGGCGGGACTGACAATCACCTGGTACTAGTAGACCTGGCCAGCACCGGCGTCAACGGCAGGCAGGCTGAGGAGTCCCTGGGACGTGCCGGCATCGTGGTCAACCGCAACACCGTGCCCTTCACAAACGGGCACTCGGCCAGAGTGACCGGAGGCATGAGAGTCGGCACCCCGGCAGTGACCAGTCGAGGTTTCGGCATGGAAGAGATGAAGGCTATTTCCCGCTTTATCGTCAAGATCATCAGCCACATAGATAACCCGGCAGTAGAAAAAGAAGTGCACGATGAGGTGAGGGGCATCTGCAGCCGCTTCCCGGTCCCGGGAGTGGATGACTAGTCGGAATAGTTACTCATAGCTACTTAAAGGAGAATGCGGAATGGAAGAACTCAAGGTATTCGCGGGTCGGGCTCACCCCGCTCTGGCACAGTCCGTTTGCGATTATCTGGGGATGCCTCTGGGCAAATGCGAGGTCACCCAGTTTTCCAACGAGAATATCTTCGTCCGTATTCTTGAGAACGTGCGCTCGCGCGATGTCTTTATCATCCAGCCGGTCTGTTCTCCTGTAAATACCAACCTGGTTGAGTTGCTCATCATGCTGGATGCCTTCTGGCGCGCCTCAGCCAACCGCATCACTGCGGTCATACCTTATTACGGCTATGGCCGTACCGATAAGAAAGACCAGCCGCGCGTGCCCATCACAGCCCGCCTGGTGGCCGACCTTATCACCACCGCCGGAGCATCGCGCGCCCTCCTGGTCGACCTGCACGCCGGCCAGATACAGGGCTTCTTCAGCATCCCGGTGGACGAGCTGAGCGCCTTGACACTAATGTCCAACTATATCAAGAACAAACGGCTCAAAAACATGGTGGTGGTAGCCACCGATATCGGCATTTCCAAGAAATCGCGTGATATGGCCGCCCGCCTGAACGCCCCGCTGGCTATCGTAGAAAAGCGCCGCGTGGATAACAACGACCAGACCGAGACGCTCAACATCATCGGCGAGGTGGCAGGCAAAACGGCCATCACATTCGACGACGAGATAGATACCGCCGGCTCTCTGGTGCACGCAGTGGACGCCTTGCTTAAAGAAGGGGCTACAGAGGTGTACGCCTGCGCCTCGCACCCGGTATTTTCCGGCCCTGCCATACAGCGCATCGCCGCCTCCCCCGTGAAAGAGATTATCGTTACAGACACCATACCCGTACCACCGGGCAAGCACCTCGAAAAGATCACCGTACTGCCCATCGCACCCCTGCTGGGTGAGGCCATCCATCGAATACACACAGGGCTTTCGGTGGGCGCCATGTACGAAGAGAACAAATAGTCTATGATTATATTACAATGGTGCCATTGCGAGCGACAATCCCTCAAAAAGGTCTATACGACAAATTATTAATCTACTCGCCCCTTGCGGGAGAGGATAAAAGGTGAGGGGTAAAGTTGTGACTCTCACTCTTGCCTAATCTCTCCCATCGAGAGCGAAGAAAATTAGTTAGAGTTTTATGAAAAACAAACAGGACAGTCTGGTAAGGGTCTATACCGCTCACGGCGAGATGGAAGCCCAGGTTATTAAAAGCCTGCTGGAGAGCTGCGGCATACGCTCGCTTATGCAGGGCAACGCCGCCATGTCCATGCAGCCGTTCGTAATGGACGGTATGGGAGAGATTAAAATAATGGTAACAGAAGAGCAGGCCGACGAGGCCAGGAAGATAATAGAGGCAAACGCAGATGAGCAAATCCATCATTAAGATATTTCGATTCATTGGCAAAAAATTGAGTGCACTTTTTAGGTGGATACGCGGGATCTTACGCAGGGACTTCTCGAACACACGAGAATTGAGAGACCTACAACCTATAGTCACTAGCATCAACGAGCTAGAATCTGAGTTCCAAAAACTAACCGAAGAAGAACTCAAAGCTAAGACAGCCGAGTTTAGGAAACGGCTAGCAGATGCAACGTCTGCGAAAAAGCAGGAAATCGATGATGTCAATAAAGAGCTGGCCGAAGCCCAGAACTGTTTGAACACTATCGATGAGATCAACCAGAAGGAGGAGATTCTCCTACAGTGCAAAAGGTTGCAAGACGAATCCAAAGACCTGGACAAAACCCTGCGAAAGAAGGAGAACGAATTCCTCGATGAACTTCTGCCTGAGGCTTTCGCCGCGGTTCGTGAAGCCGCGCGGCGCACCATACACCAGCGTCATTTCGACGAGCAGCTTATGGGCGGCATCGTGTTGCACCACGGACATATCGCTGAAATGCGCACCGGTGAAGGTAAGACACTGGTGGCTACCCTGCCTTTATACCTCAACGCACTCACAGGGCGCGGCGTGCACCTGGTCACCGTCAACGACTACCTGGCGCGGCGCGACCCTTACTGGATGGGCCCCATCTATCACGCCCTGGGGGTGAGCGTGGCCAGCATCTATCCCATGCAATCCGAGGCTGACCACCTGCCGTCCCGTTTTTACGATCCTGCCTATGACAGCGGTAAAGACACCGACCCCTGGCGCCACTTCAAGGTAATCACGCGAAAAGAGGCCTATGCGGCGGATATTACCTATGGCACATCCGCTGAGTTCGGCTTCGACTACCTGCGCGATAACATGGCGGTAGATCTAAGCCAAACGATGGAGCATGAACAAAATTTCGCTATCGTAGATGAGGCAGACAACCTCCTAATCGATGAAGCACGCACGCCCCTCATCATCAGCGCCCCCGACGTAGAATCCAGCCAGCGTTACCAAATATTTGCTCAGATAGCTCGCCAGCTTAAGGGAAAACAAGTTAAAGAAAAGGAAGACCTAGAACATGTCGGCGAAGAAGTAGATTACACCTTCAACGAAAAAGACCGCAGCGTCTCTCCTACTGATGAAGGATTTGCACGCATTGAAACTATCCTGAAACGGCAGAGTATGCTCAAGGGTGACAATCTCTATGACCCAGAAAATGCTGACCTGATGCGCCACCTGCGCAACGCTATTACAGCCAAACAGTTCTACAAGCGCGACAGGGAATACATGGTTAAGGACGGAGAGGTGCTTATAGTGGATCAGTTCACTGGTCGCGTTTTAGTCGGCAGACGCTATTCCGAGGGTTTGCACCAGGCCATTGAGGCCCAGGAAGATGTCAAGGTGCAGCAGGAAACCAAGACCTACGCCACCATCACCATTCAAAACTACTTCCGCATGTACGCCAAGCTGGCTGGGATGACCGGTACCGCTGTGACCGAAGCCGAAGAGTTTTCCAAGATTTATAAACTTCAAGTGGTAGAAATTAATCCCCATAAACCGCTGGCCCGCGAAGATTTCGAAGACCTAATATACAAGGACGAAAAGTCCAAGTTCAAAGCCCTTATGAATGAAGTAGAAGAGGTCCACAAGCAGGGCCGCCCGGTGCTTATAGGCACTGTCGCCATCGAGAATTCGGAAATACTGGATGAAATGCTAAACCGCCGTGGCATCAAGCACAATGTGCTCAACGCCAAGAAACACGAACAGGAGGCGCAGATCATTTCCGATGCCGGCAATCCCGGCGCCGTCACCGTCGCCACCAACATGGCCGGACGCGGCGTGGACATCATACTGGGCGGCAAGCCGCCTGAAGACGGTGATGAAAAGGCTAAAGCCGAGTGGCAGGCCAGACACGACAAAGTAGTGGCGCTGGGAGGACTGCATGTCCTCGGCAGCGAGCGCCACGAGGCGCGCCGTATCGATTACCAGCTCCGCGGCCGCGCCGGCCGCCAGGGCGATCCCGGCTCGTCGCGTTTCTACGTTGGACTAGACGACGACCTGATGCGCAGGTTTGGCGGCGCGCGCATCCAGAGCATCATGAACTGGGCCGGTATGGACGAGAATACGCCCATCGAGAATAAGCTCATTTCGCGCAGTATCGAAAATGCCCAAGTCAAGGTCGAGGGTTATAACTTTGACATCCGTAAGCACCTGGTTGACTACGACGACGTCATCAACAAGCAGCGCGAGATCATTTACGGAGAGCGTCACAAGATACTCTCTGGAGCCGACCTGCGCTCCAATATACTTGACATGGTCAAAGTCGTCATCGAAAAAGAATCAGACAAATTCCTCAAAGTGCCCGGCGGCGAGGAACCCGATTTCGCCGCACTGATAGGCGCTATCAAAAACATCTTTCCCGTCCCGCCTGAGATTACCACCGAAGTTGTTTCCCAGTGGCAGTCAGAAATAATGGTGGACAAATTCGAGCAGATTGCCGAACAACTTTACGCCAAAAAAGAGGACGAGATTAACGGTCCAAGCATGCCCACGTTAAAAGAAGGCACCCCCAACATGCGCTTTCTTGAACAAGTGGTAATGCTGAGGGTAATTGACAACTTATGGATTGATCACCTAACTGCTATAGACAATATGCGTCAGGGTATCGGGCTTGAAGCCATGAGGCAGCAAGACCCTCTGGTGGCTTATAAACAACGCGCGAGCGAGATGTTTCAAGAGTTACTCGATGACATTCGTGATGGTGTAGCCCATTCTATCTTTAAGATGAATATCGTAAAGCAAACTGTTAATCACAAGCAAAATCCACAAGTATTGTCCTCACCCATGACCAAGATTATGGGTAAACCGGGAGAGAAAAAACAAACGCTTCCCAGTGGGCAAAAGCCGGGACGCAACGACCCCTGCCCCTGCGGCAGCGGCAAAAAATACAAGCATTGCCACGGGAACTAAGATATGACCGCGAACGGAGAGACTTCAGCTACCGTTCTCGCCGTAGAAGAGGTAATCGGGCTATTCAAGGCCGACATCACCTCCGGTAAAAACTGGTATTTAGCACTGCTGGGGGCGGTGAAAAACTGGCCGGTCAGTGAGGAAACGGTCGGCGACCAGACCTATCTCTACATCATCTCCGGCGAAGCCCTCGATATGCTGCAAATCGCCGAGCGTCTGCTCAAGGCCGCCGGGAATCTCGTGCCGGAGGACGAAAAAATGGCCTTCCTCTTCCACAACAAGCCGCCGCTGGTCCTCACTTCGGAAAAGACCAAAGAGTTACTGGGCGACAAACGCTTCGGCCAGCACCTCAACTTTTTCTACGGCGTCACCGCCGAGGAAGCACTCCTGCAGGCGATAGAAGAAGAGGTGCGCAAGGAAGAGGGTGGCCTCAACCTGCACAACGAAGTACAGATTATCGACGAGACCTACCGCCGAATATATGATGTCCAGCAACGTGTTTTACTGCACCAGTTCCGCAAGGAAAAGGGTTACACGTCCAGTGGCAGCACTACGCTTGAGCAGATGAAGGAGTTCAGCTACTGGCGCTTCAAGCATCGCCTGCAGCACTGCGAAAAGCCCCGTATCGCCTCGGACACCAAGAAAGCTCTCGACTGGATGAGAAAAAATGCCGCACGCTAAATTCAAAGCACTAAAGCGCCAAATGTTGCCCATTTGATATTTGGATTTTGGGACTGTTCAGGATTTAGATATTAGGATTTATAATTTAGTCCAGTCTGTTGACACCCTTCGTTTTCTGTGTGAAAATTATTCCGGTTTCAGGAGGTAAATATGTGGAATCTCAGGCTCTCCATGATCCTGTACGGGGCGATCCAGATGGCCGAGGGTCTGGTCATGTGGCTGATGCCTGATCGTATATATGGTTATATAGGCTTTCAAGACTTCCCCACTTTCATGCCTATAGCCACAAACTTTGTAGCTTATATGCTTGCCGTTACAGGAGCCGCGCTTATTGCCGGCGGCTTCTTTTTCATCATCGGCAGCTTAAACCCTGCTAAGAACGTCAACGCAGTCAGGTTCGCCATCCTCTGGACTGCCCTCGCCCTGACAGGACAGACCTATTCTTTAGCCAAACACTATGTCACCTTTGGCGACATCTGGTGGAACCTGGTAGTGACCGCCATCTTCCTGCTCGGTTTTATAGTTTTCTTCCCCTGGCCCTGGAGACGCGAAAGCTACAAGTAATTCTGTTTATATTCGATTTACCCATCCCTTGATGCTTCCCCAGATAAAAGGAAAGGCCTTCTCTCAAAAGAAAGCCTTTACACATTTTGTTGCCATGGCGAGAGATAAGGCATCGAGTCTCACCCCCACCTCTTCTGCAAGCTCGGGCAGGAGAGGTGGGGGGTTTTTATCCAGCCAGCCGTTCCTTATGCTCCTTGAGGCGCGCCAGCTTCTCGCGCGCTGAGTCCAGCTTTTCCTGCTGTTTCTCCACCACTGACGTCGGGGCTTTGTCGCAGAAAGCTTTATCTCCCAGAAGTGTTTCCAGCCTGCCGATCTCCAGAAACGCATCGTTCATCTCTTTGGTTATACGCTCCATTTCTATGCGCAGGTCGAACATGCTGGCCATGGGAATGACCACCTCGCTTGTTTCAAGCACCAGCACCAGCGCCTGAAGCGGGACCTCGCCTTTGCGCTCGGACTCTATGGTGACTTTAGCTTTAGCGAGTGTTTCGATGGCCCCCCTGTACGTCTTGAGCAACGGGGCTAACTCACCCGCGTAGATGCTGGCATCTATGAGGCGGTTGACATCCACCTCGTATTCGGCACGCGTGTTGCGCACGGAGCGCACGATTTCGATGAGGGAATCAATCACAAACTCAGCTCCGACGTCTGTTCCCGTTTCAGTGGCCTCAGGGTAGTAGGAGACCATGATGGAGTCTCCGCAACCCAGGTTGAAGGCCAAGTTGAGATTATGCCATAGCTCCTCTGTTACAAACGGCATGTAAGGATGCAGCAACCTCAGTGAGCTTTCCAGCACGTGCACCAGCACCGGTAGCGGCGACGGGGCGAATTTGTCCGCCAGGCGTGTTTTGGCCAGCTCGATGTACCAGTCGCAGTACTCACCCCACAGGAAATCATGAATCTTGCGCAACGCTTCACCGAACTCGAACTCCTGCATAAGCTCCGAGGCTTCAGCCACCGTACCATTGAGCCGTGAGATGATCCAGCGGTCTTCAAGCGACAGGTTCGAAATATTGATGGTGGCGTCGGCGTCCCATTTGTCGGCGTAGCGCAGCACAAAGCGGGCGGCATTCCATAGCTTGTTGGCGAAGTTGCGCCCGGCCTCCAATTTAGTCGAGGATAGCTTGCTGTCGTTGCCGGGGGTGGTACCCGTAATGACAGCAAAGCGCAGGGCGTCGGTGCCATATTTATCCATGACCTCGAGGGGATCGATGACGTTGCCTTTGGTCTTGCTCATCTTGTCGCCTTTTTCATCACGAATGAGCCCGTGCAGATAGACATAGCGGAAGGGCGGCTCGCCCATGTTCTCGATGCCCATCATGATCATGCGCGCCACCCAGAAGAAGAGGATGTCGTAAGCTGTTTCCATGACGGTGGTGGGATAGAAATACTCCAGGTCGGACGTTTTATCCGGCCAGCCCAGCGTGGAGTGCGTCCACAGACCGGAGGAAAACCATGTATCAAGCACGTCCGGGTCCTGTTTAAGGTTTTCCGAGCCGCACTTGAGGCACTTTTTCGGTTCGTCTACGGCTACAATAGTCTCGCCGCATCCGCAATACCACACAGGGATACGGTGGCCCCACCAGAGCTGCCTGGAAATGCACCAGTCGCGGATGTTCTCCATCCAGTTGAGATAGACCTTGGTGAAGCGCTCCGGCACGATGCTTATCTGCCCCGATTTAACCGCCTCGATAGCAGGCGCGGCCAGCGGTGCTATCTTGACGAACCACTGGCGGCTGGCAATGGGCTCTATCATTGTGCGGCAGCGCTGGCAATGCCCTACGGCGTGGGAGTGGGGCTCAACTTTGACCAGCAGGCCCTCACCTTCCAGATCCGCCACGATAGCCTTGCGCGCGGCGAAGCGGTCCATGCCACGGAACTTGCCGCCGTTCTCGTTGATGGTAACATTATTATTCAGTATGTTGATGACAGGCAGCTTATGTCGCATGCCCAGCTCGAAGTCATTCGGGTCATGCGCCGGCGTTACCTTGACCGCGCCAGTGCCGAACTCCATAGAGACAGACTCATCCGCTACGATAGGGATTATCCTGTTCATCAAGGGGAGTTTTATATTCTTGCCGACGAGGGATTGGTAGCGCTCATCCGCCGGGTTGACGGCCACGGCGGTGTCGCCCAGCATGGTCTCCGGGCGGGTGGTTGCCACCGTGATGAAGCCGCCGCCGTCTTCGAGCGGGTATTTGATATACCAGAGATTGCCGGCGACGTCCTCATGCTCCACTTCGAGATCGGACAGGGCGGTGGCGCAACGGGCGCACCAGTTGATGATGCGCTCGCCACGGTAGATGAGCCCTTTCTCGTAGAGGTTGAAGAAGAAGGTGCGCACAGCGCGGGAGGGACCAGGATCGAGTGTGAAGCGCTCGCGCGTCCAATCGCAGGAGACACCCAGCCGTTTATGCTGGTTGGAGATATTGGCGCGGCAGCCATTGACCCACTGCCACATGCGCTCGTTGAACTTCTCTCGGCCTATCTGGTGGCGTGTTAATCCCTCTTTGGCGAGCGCCCGCTCCACCACCACCTGCGCCGCGATGCCGGCATGGTCCTCGCCGGGCAGCCACAACGTCGGTTCGCCCATCATCCTGTGCCAGCGTATCATTATGTCTTCCAGTGTGGCAGTGAGGGCATGGCCCAGGTGCAGGTCGCCGGTGATGTTGGGGGGCGGTTGGATGATGACGAAGGGCTTCTTCGATGGATCTATCTTCGGTGTGAAGTAGCCCTGCTTCATCCAGTAGGCGTACCACTTCTGCTCGACCTGGCGCGGCTCGTAGGCTTTGGGGATTTCGGGAATGGGTTGGTCTGTCATGCGCTCGTCCTTTATATAATAAGTGGTCTATTTTAGCACTTATGGCTGACGAGTGCCTAAAGATTATCCATTCTCAGATTAAAGGGTTTTGATCACTAGTTTGAATTGCTTAGAGAACGAATGATGTAGCCATTGCGCCGTAGGACACGACAGGCAGAATCTCCACCAACTGGCAGTTTGAGATGTTCGCAAGCTTTGGCTGCACTGCTGAAGTTTCCCACAGTCTCAAGTTGATCGCCATTACGCCTGCTAACGGTTATGGCTCGCTTAGCTAATTTAGTTGCTACTGGGGCCTTATAATTTTCGGGGTTTAAATAATTTTGGTTTAGGTTGAGAGTCACAAGCGGTTTTATCGTAATTATTTCGCTTGCTAGCGGGTCAAAAGAATGCGCGTGATTGCCATTTAGGGATTTAAAAGTTTTAAACTCAACGATGTTATCAGCGAGAGTCTCTAATGCCTCAAGAAGTTCAGGAGTAACTTGCTCGGCAATTACAGTGATGGAGGGCTGCGTTTTTACACAATCGGAAATATATTTAAACAATTCTCCATTATTCATTTCTTTAAAATCACCTAGCATAATCTGGTCTTCGATAAGGTGGTTATAGAGTTCCTCGGTCAATTTATGCCTGACTTCGGGGTTTTTAATCCCATGAACAAATCTACTAATCTGCGGTACCACATGTTGGTAAACATTGTGTCCTGATAACTCAATCTCCACGACATGCCACCGGGGTTTCGGTTCGACCATTAAGACATAGCCGTCTGGAATGGAAATAATCCCAGCTCCGGTTTTAATCTGTTTTTTAGTATTAAAGTATAAGGATTTATTTCCAAATATTTCTTTAGAATGTTCTGAAACCATTTGCTCGAGTTCGTCTTCTAAAGGCGGGATATATTCGCAATATTTCACATTCTCAATGAAAATCATACCATCCACTCCAGTTATTAATTTTGATTCTCCCCCTACTCATTCGTCACCACCCAGTCCCACACCTTGTCCGCTACCTCGCGCTTGGTCATGAGAGGCAACGCTTCCTTATTGCCGTCGCGGCTGATGAGCGTCACCTTGTTGGTGTCCGTGCTAAAGCCGCTTCCCGGGGCTGTGACATCGTTGGCCACGATGAGGTCGAGCACTTTGTCCGCCAGTTTCTTTTTGGCATTAACCACAAGGTTTTCGCTCTCGGCGGCGAAGCCCACGCGGATAAAGTTGCCGTCAACCTCAGCCAGTATGTCCGGTGTGCGTTCCAGCTCCATGTTGAGTGCCAGCGCCGCTTTCTTAATCTTCGATTTAGCCATTACCTTCGGGCGGAAATCGGCCACTGCCGCCGCCATTACCAGGGCGTCTGTCTTCTTTACGGCATTCTGGACGGCTTCGAGCATCTGGCCGGCACTCTCGACATAAACTACCTCCATCCCGCCGGGTTGTGGCAGACTGGCGGCTGAAATGAGCGTCACTGACGCGCCCCTGTCGCGGGCGGCTTCAGCCAGGGCATAGCCCATCTTGCCAGATGAGCGGTTGCCGATGAAGCGCACCGGGTCGATAGGTTCGCGCGTGCCGCCGGCGGTAACCACCACCTTCTTGCCCTTCATGTCTCCCTCTTTGCCCAGCACCATTTTGATAGCGCCGATTATCTGCTCAATCTCGGCCAGGCGGCCCTTCCCTACTGTTCCGCAGGCCAGGCTTCCGGTGCCGGGTTCGACGATGGTAAAGCCGCGCTTCTTGAGTTTGGCCAAATTATCCTGGGTGACGGAATTCTCATACATGTTGACATTCATAGCCGTGGCAATGATAACCGGGGCTCTGGTCGCCAGAACAGCAGCCGAGAGCAAGTCGTCGGCCATGCCGCAAGCGATCCTGGCGATGATGTTGGCCGTGGCCGGGGCAATAACCACCACATCCGCCGCCTGCGCCAGTGAAATATGACTGATGCGGGACTCTTCAGAAGTCTCCCACATATCGGCCGCTACCGGACGGTGCGTCAGCGATCTCAACGTTAGCGGAGAAATGAACTTCTGCGCCGCGTCTGTCATGACCACATCCACCCTGACCCCCGCGTGCGTTAGCTTACTTGCCAGCTCCGCCGCCTTGTAAGCCGCGATGCTCCCTGTGATTCCCAGAACGACTATCTTATCCGTCAACATGGCGCGCCTCCTTTATGTCTTGTTGAGCTGGCTTATTATGCGTAACCCGATTAAGGATAGATCGGAATTAACCGTATCAATGATACCCGTTTCTTTGAGAATGAGCGAAGCATAACCGCCTGTAGCGATAACCATAGCTTTTTCTGGCAGCTCGCGCTGGATGCGCGCCACCATGCCCTCCACGAGCGAGGTGTAGCCGAAAATGATGCCCGACTGCATGGCGCTGATAGTATTGGTACCAATAGCCTTCTTGGGAGCGGCAAGCTGCACGCGGTAGAGCTGTGCCGGGCGGGTGAAAAGGGCTTCCGCCGCCATCATGATGCCGGGTGCGATAGCCCCGCCCAGATAATCCCCCTCTTTCGAGACAGTATCAAAAGTGGTGGCCGTGCCCATGTCTACGATGATGGCCGTTCCAGGGTTAAGCGAGTGAGCCGCAGCGGCATTGACGATGCGGTCGGCGCCCACCTCTCTGGGATTGTCCATGCGTATGCGCACGCCAGTCTTGATACCCGCGCCCACGACCAGCGGTGATATGCCGAAACGCTTTGACAGCAGCTCTTCGAAGGTGGGGATAAGCGAGGGCACAGTGCACCACAAAGCGGCTTCCGTGATATCCGATTGTTTGATTTTGCTCTGTTCGAGCAAGCTGAAAAGGGTAATGGTGTATTCATCCGGCGTGCGCCGCAGATCGGTGGCGATGTGCCAGGCGGCCACCAGCTTTTCGCCGTCAAAAATACCCAGTTTGATGGAGGTGTTGCCGATGCCAATTGCTAGTAACATACTCTTCTCACTAAAATCCTGAATTCCAATATCCATACTTAAAC
>Ga0007800_10000351_pt1 | contig 19123 bp, 25 predicted proteins | sample CryBogmetaGMA14M_FD_60366 | JGI IMG/M metagenome (GOLD analysis project Ga0007800, IMG submission 60366) | Freshwater microbial communities from Crystal Bog, Wisconsin, USA - MA14M | ecosystem: Environmental > Aquatic > Freshwater > Lake | place: Crystal Bog, Wisconsin, USA | collected 2009-07-06 | reverse complement strand
CTGAAAACCGGACCAGTGGATGATCGGTTCTAAAAGATCGGCCTTATAAGCCGCAAATATTGCCACTAACACAAATATTGCGGCGATCAAGATCTTAATTAAATCAAAATTGCGGTCCTTTGTCGTTGGAACAGAACTCTCGCCCAGACCGTCATCGGTAGGTTTTCGGTCGTCTAAATCTTGCTTAGGCATGTGTGGCCCCTTGTGGAGAGTCCGGGGAGGCGATAAGCCGAATCCTGTTCCCGGAGGACCGGGCGGTGATCATTCATCTAGGACGACGGTCTCCCGCCGCCTCAAGCGACCTACCCGGAAGCATCGGACGGGCCATCCTCAAGCGCTTCCCTATTCGGTCTTGCTCCGGATGGGGTTTACCTGGCTTCCCGTGTTGCCACGAGAACCGGTGAGCTCTTACCTCACCCTTTCACCCTTACCTCCAGAAAACCGGAGGCGGTTTACTTTCTGTGGCACTTTCCTTGGGGTTACCCCCACCGGGCGTTACCCGGCATCCTGCCCTGCGGAGTTCGGACTTTCCTCCCGCGCTCATAGCGCCGGCGATCACCTTGCCCCCCCAGACAAATCGCGTTATATGACACGTAAGAAAAAAAAGCAAGACTTCATAATATGTTCTGAAAACCCTTGAAATACAAATGAATTTATTGTACCATTTATTTATTCTGTCAGCTCCTCGCCAAAGGAAATGGGTTATGAATAGATATGGCGCTAGTACGATCTTTGCACTATTGATCGCTTTGTTCTGTTCAGGATCGAATGTTGAGGCGAGCCTACCCGAAGGCTTGGATCAGAAACTGAGAATCCATAACTTTAATCTCTACTTCTCTCCTTGCGCTGCGAACGACATGATTCTCCAAGACATGAAAGGCATGAGCGTAAACCTGTCCTCGTACCGAGGTAAAGTAGTCCTGCTGAATTTTTGGAGAATTGATTGCCCCTCGTGCTCCCTGGAAAAGCCCATCCTGGAACGAATTTTCCGGAGCTATTCCGCGAGAGGACTTGTGATTTTAGCCGTAAACTTGTTCGACCCTGAGCACAAACAGCGGTCTTACCTGGAGAAGAACAGATTCAATTATACTTTTGCGTTTGATCCTGGAAATCGTTTTTCCATTAGAAACCAAGGTTTAACTACTAAAATCCCTACCTGTTTCGTGGTGAATTCAAACTCTGAAGCCATCTACGAGATAGCGGGTGTTCCTACGACCTATGTGATAAATCGAAAAGGACAAGTAGTGGGAAACTCAGTAGGGCTTGTCAACTGGGAGGAAAGCCCGTTCGTCGAATTCTTGGAGTCTTTGCTCAATCATCCATCTGGACCAATAGCCGAGAAAGCCAAGTCTTACGATAATATAGCCGGACACGGAAGCAACTCTCTCTCGGCTGAGCGCCTTCCAAGTTCCCGCGGGCCCGTAGCCGCCGTATACGCTCAAGCTGCTCCAACCATATCGCCTGGCATGTCTTTGCAAGGGCAGGCACCCTCAAGTCTCCCTTTTCAGCCCCCGGTTTCTATGGAGGCTAGACCGGTCGGACCTCCACCGGCCTCACCGTCCCCGGCATTAGAATCCACTTCACTCACTGATGAACCGGCTCAACGTACCAAAAAACCGGCCCGATCCGCAAAGAAACCTGAACCAAACCAATCGCCACAGTCAACAATCAATCCTCCGGGAGACAAGTCGCTCAAGCCCGCTTCGCAAAAAAAGTCACCGCGTACCGTTTCGCCAATATCTCAGGGGATGCCTCAGCAACCAAAAACCGGGGTCACCGTACCAGACCAGTATCTCCCGCCTTCGATCTCAACGTCAGGTGCAACTGGTAGAGCAGGATCTCTCCCCACCTTGCCTCCAGCACTTCCTTATGTCCCCTCCAGGCCGTCTGATCAAGCTGTAAATCGTGGTATTTTTCCAGATCAAGGAACTGTTACTGCCCGCGTGCCGGCAATTCTCAGCAAACCCGCGGTTGGTGTCGCGTCTCAACGAGAAAAGGAACAGTCTTTGGAGCTTCCATCTGCACAACAATTGGGAGCGACAAACCCAATTGACGGTTTTATTCTAGACTCTTTCGGCCATGCCGGGTTGTCTCGGCCTCAGCTCATCAAGCCGGGAGGCCAGGAATTACCACCGTCATCAGTGTTTGGACAAGTGGGCCAAGACATCAAACAGTTGGGCACTGGAATAAAAGAGACTTTTTCGAGACTACTACCCGGCTGGTGATGCGAGCCATTGAGAGAGAAGCTCGATCTTTGTAAGCGGATCTAACTTTACCAGGACACTCTGATTAAACATGGTTACCGACACCGCAAGTTGAGTTTCCCGGCGACGTCTAATCACAACTCCCTCGGCTCCTTGTAGCGGGCCTGACAAAATCACTACTCTCGCCCCTGGGACCAAACCTGGTCGAAGCGTTAAATTCCGGTCGGATCGGAGTGCTTTTTCTATCGACTGCAGTTCCTGAACAAATCTTTCCTGGTCTGTAACTTTAATTATTCGAACTAGTTTTTTAGTATCATAGAGTAAATTGTGCTGTTCTCTCTCTAGGGCGAAGCAGAGATATCCTCTGAAAAGAGGTACTTCCGTAGTCCTGATCCTCTGAAAATAACCAACCCTTTCCTTCCGATTATAGAGAGGTAAATAGAAACTTATGTCACGATGCATAAGGTAAGTGGCTACAAGCTTTTCACAATTCGGCTTGACATGCAACACCCACCAGGAGCCTAAATCCTCCTCGATCGGTCTCTCGTATGGATACCTCGAAGGGACAATAGTATGTAATGACACCAGCCATCACCTCTAAATCGAATATAATGAGGAATTCATAAGCCATGCCGGCAATTAAGGTATCGACGCGCAGGGTAGACGCACTAATAACCCCTATGCTAAAAAACCACAACGGAAGAAAAAAATCCATTGGGATTAAAAATAGGATGAGGGTTGGCAAGTTTCTGGATAGACACAAAAAATAAATGGATCTTCATTTATTTATATATTAAAATAACTCTTGTCTATGCTATATGGAATTAACCCGGACGATTCAGGGATAGGAAACCGCTCACAAGGATGATTCCAACGTGGCGGACCAACGCGCCGCTCAAGGCCGGATAACCCTATAAAACCATTCAAAGGAGAAAAGAATGTTCAGGAGAGTACTCACTTTCGTGATCACCGTTACGGCCGTGGCTATTGCCACGGGATTGCCGCTGGTCGTGAGTGCCGTAGCCGAAGAAAAATTGCCGTCCAAGTCTGACCAGAGTTGCCTGAAGTGCCACGAATACGACAAGGGGGCCAATATCCTTGCAGGAAAGTTTGTGGACGTTTCAAGCAAAGCCAATACAATTCAGCTTCAAATCGACAAAGATATGGAGGTGATCTTTTTCGATGATACGACCCTGCTGAAAAATGCTCTGAGTTTCAAAGAGATTCCGAAGCAGGAGTCGGTAAGGATTACTTACAACAAAAAGAATGGAAAAATTTTTGCCGAGCAGGTCGAAGTCAAGAAAGGCTTAGAAATTCCCAAAGATCAGTTGATTTCGGCTGAACAGGTAGCTGAACTAGTTGCTAAGGGACCTGAAAAGGGAAAGTATGTCCTTCTGGATAGCCGTCCTGAAGACATGTACAATCAGGGCCATATACCCACTGCACTCCCGATGCCGTTCTTTGCGTTCGACAAACTTCAGGAGAAGTTGCTCCCCAAAGACAAGGATATAATGCAAATCTATTATTGCTCAGGCTTCTCCTGAGTGCTGAGCCCATTAGCCGCCAGGAAGGCGGAAAAACTTGGATACAAGAACGTTAAAGTGTTTCACGCAGGTCTCCCCGCATGGAAAAAAGCTGGGCAGATAGTTGTTTCCAACGTAGTCGGCCTTGAAAATTTCAACAAAAATGAGATTCCATACATTTTGATTGATCTGAGACCCAGCAAAGAGATCGAGCAGGGCCATATTCCAAATGCAGTTGCAGCCCTTGCGGGAGGAATCGAGGCTATGGAGACTCAGTTCCCCAAGTACAAGGGCGCGGCAATTATCCTATACAATAAGGATGGAAACATAACGTCGGCTGATGAAGCCTTCAAGAAAATATCAGGATGGGGCTACAAGCAGGCCAGTGTCTTGTCCGGAGGATTCCAGGCGTGGGAAAAGTCTGGTCAAAGGGTTTCCAAAGGGGCTGCCTCTTCAGCGATAACCTACGTTCGCAAACTGATGCCGGGTGAGGTAGACATAGAGGTTTTCAAGGCCCTTGTGGAAAAGCCTTCTCAGGACACAATACTCATCGACGTTCGCATGGCTTCTGAAGTGGCTGCTAATGCTCTACCAAACACAAAGAATATCCCTCTGGACGAACTGGCACAGCGTCTGTCAGATCTTCCGAACGACAAAAATATTATTGTTAACTGCGCTACCGGTGCCCGTGCTGAAATGGCTTACAATATTTTGAAGAATGCCGGGGTCAAGGTTGGTTATGTAAATGCCAATGTAGACTTTGATGAAGAGAAGAAAGGGGCTTATACAATTTCGGACTAATACAACAAAACGGGGGGAGACCAAAGGGTCACCCCCAGCACCACTCTAGAGAAAGTCTTTTCCAAATCGTAAGAAACCGACCAGGGGGCACTCTTTGCAAACAGGCTTTTTCTTGCAGTAACGGTGCCCCACCGCCACAATCTGCGCGTGGAAATCATTGAATAAATCAGCATCTATGGGCAAATTAGAGTGAAAAAGATCTTGGATGCAATCGTAATTCGCGCCTTCCTGTACAAGACCGTGCCTCTGAAGCACTCGTTTAGTATAGGCGTCCACTACGAAGACCGGTTTTCCTGCGGCGTAGAGTACGATACTATCCGCAGTTTCCTTGCCTACTCCCTTTATTGAGAGCAATTCGTCACGGAGAGAGTCCAGAGGCAAAGACAACAGTGACGATAATTCCCCTCCATGTCGATCCATCAGATGGTCCACAAAGTTTCTCAGGCGTAGGGCCTTAACGTTGTAATATCCTGCCGGTCGAATCAATTGGGCAAGGTCGGAGACGGACAATTCGTGAATTTTCACCGGATCTAAAACCTCGGCGACCTTGAGATTTGCTATTGCCCGCGTAACGTTAGTCCACGCGGTGTTCTGAGTGAGCACCGCCCCGACACATACCTCAAAGGGCGTTTCCGCGGGCCACCAGTGCCTCGGGCCAAATCTAGTAAACAGTTCTCGGTAATAACTCATCAACAATTCTCGGAGGGGCAGGTTCATCAGCATCTTATTATACCTTGATACGAGAGGTGGACACTCGAAGGTCATCCTGGTAGACTTAAATCTATACGATATTTTGGGAGATCTCGTTTGCTCGACATTCAGGTTCTCGCACTAACGTTGATTCCGCTATTGTCGGGAGTCGTCCCTTTGGACACCGGCTCAGTCGTTCTTCCAGAGGCCCTTCTCGGTATTGAGGAACGCGTGGCTCCAGATTTCCTGGTCGGGACATGGAAATTCTCCGACGAGTTTTTCAGATGGGGTGTAACCGACAGAGAAAAAGCGAAACAGAAGCCTTTCAGAGGGCATTCCTTGATGTGTCTCCGAAAAGACGGCTCTATGACAATGATCAATTTCTTCAACCCTGCAGAAGGGCGCTGGGAAGTTACAGGACAAGGACTACTCATATACGACCCTAAGTTTCCTGAACGAGGTTCCCAAATATTGCCGGTGAGAAAGAGAGATAATGACCGAATATGGCTGTTGCTTCCTTTCTCAGGAGGTTCCGTTGGCATAGGCATGATAAGGGTTGCAGAGGAAGAACCGACTCGAACCGATTATAAGACTAACCTCGATTCAAAGAAAAAGGAGAGGGGCCGTAGTCGGCCTTGGTCTTCATTCTTTGAGGACGGCCACACCTCGGATGCTCCGCATGAGAAAACGCGATCCGGGGTAGAAGAGAATTCGGCCGACTAATACTTGGAGAATCGGCTACGTTTTAGGTCCAGATCCTTTTCCAGAATTCTGTTCAACATCGATTTAAGATCTTCGTTCTTAACCGGCTCCAGAATCTGTTGTACTCTCAGGATATCCTGCTCAGTCGGTTTGTACAGCGGGCCGGCAGTAGGTTTCGCTTCATCGTTCTTTGCCCAAGATCGCTGCTGAAAACGGATATCTGTTATTGGGGCCGCTCCATTCTCAAGGCACGCGTTGATCTTGTTCAGCAAGACGTTCTTGAGAGCAGCCAGTTCATTCATCCAAACAGAAGAATCAACGACAACATGCAAGGTTGACCCAGATAGCCTCTCAGCCTTTGCATGGCGGGCTACGGCTGGATTTACTATGGTCGGCCACATATTCAGTATGTTATGACGGGAAAGAGCGGCCTTAAGTCCGTAACGGTCAAGGATTTGATGTAATATTGATCCGGCTGATAATGGTTTATTGAGAACTTCGCGTTTCATAGAAGCCACCACATGTTTAGTTAGGAGAGAATCTATTTCATCGGGGAATCTTCAAATACAAAACTCAGACGCAATCTGAAGAATCTCCCTGGATCTTGGCAATGGCATGCGCAACAGCCGGCATGACTGCTTCGAGGTTTTCAATAGCCCCTTTCGGACTGCCAGGAAGATTAATGATTAGAGTTCGGCCACGTACACCGGCTATGGCTCTTGATAACATGGCATGAGGAGTCTTGCCGGCGCTTGCGATGCGCATGGTTTCAGCCATCCCAGGAACAGTCCTGGTCACCACCGTTGCTGTTGCCTCCGGCGTGACATCACGGGGGGACACGCCAGTGCCCCCCGTGGTTAAGATGAGATCGGCGCCTTGGTCGTCAGCCCACGAGATGAGTATATTTGAAATATCAGGCTCCTCATCCGGGCAGACAGCAACCCAAGCCACCTCAATCCCGTGACCTCTCAGCATATCGGCAAGTTCCGGCCCTGAGGCATCTGGCCTTGACCCATGCCAGGACCGATCGCTAACCGTTAGTATTCCCGCACGCAGCACGTCCCACCAACCCGTAGTCTTCTTCGGTTTCCCCGGTTGCATGCGGGAAGCCTCTTAGAAAGTCTCGAATCTGAATTTCCTCGGCTTCCAACTCTTGTTTAAGAAATCCCGCAGCCTTCCAAGGGTCGACCGTTGTCCCGCAAGTGAAAATATCCACAGCAGCGTAGCCATGTTCCGGCCATGTATGAATGGTCAGATGAGACTCGGCTATCACCACCACTCCAGAAACCCCCTGAGGGTTGAAGTCCTGAAATGCTGACTTCAGAACGGTTGCCCCTGCTATCTCAGCAGCATGAGCCATAATTCTTTCAAGGTAATCGAGGTTGTCTATCTTTTGTCTATTGCAAGACCAAAGCTCGATCAGAAGATGAATACCCAAGGCTTTCATCGTCATCCCCCGTACCGAGTCGGCTGTTTGCCTCTCGAGAAAATGATCCCACAGAATTGCTGTCATGCTCCCATGAAAAATCAAGAATTTCACAGGTAACAGTGACACCCTCCGTTGCTACGAGTTCAATGCCCTTATTGAATGTTCCCTCTATTGGTTCTGAAACCGTGTGCAGGGAATCAATTATTTCAGGAAGGCATCTTCCTCGAACTGGGAGGTATTAGGGTCTCAACCTTACGAGGGGGAAACCACAGATCTCCCCACCCAGGCTTATCCCTCCAATTTGAGATTTTTGATAAACGGATACAGAAGAAGAGACATGGGATCCAGAACCGGGCGCGTCACACCATGTTCCAGAAGGAAGCACAACTTTTCGTAATAAGTTTGTGCGGTTCATTTTCCCGTCCCTGAGCAAGATCCCATTGTGGTAGATTCGAACATTCTTTTTTCATTCTTTTAGTGCATTTTGTCAAGCAAAAAAATTTGAACGATGTAAGACATCAGTTATTGAGGAGTTACCTACTTCATTGTTATCTCTTCAATTTTCTTTGATTTGTGTAGATAAAGGATAATCCCTTTGCTGGTAACTTGAGTCACAGTAGCCCCACTTATCTGCATTCCAGGAGTTATAAAGTATCCCCTACCGTCAGGATCTTCTACCATTCCTTTATATTGACCATCATCGACCTGTATCAATCCGCGAAGTGTCAATTGTGATGGATCAAATCGGCAAAGCGGCATGGAGGGGGGGCACTCCGAGGGGCGCTCCTCAGTTGGCGGCCTGAAAGGGTCCCTGGGATATACTTCTCGTTGACTATACTCCCCTGGTTTGCCAGGTTGCCTATCATGTGAAGGAATTTCATTCGGCTCAAGTCTATTTCTATTGCCACCGTGTTCTACATCCGCCGATGGTCTTGTTTCCACCTGGGTCGCCTCGCGAGTTTCTGGAAGAACCTTACTTATTATCGTGCGCTTTTTCGAAGAAACCATCGAGATGGGTAATATTGCATGAGATGCCATGAAAGTAGGCGTACGTGTTCCTAGAATAAAATCTATGGCTAAGTTTGCCTCCTTGCAACCGGTCAGCAATGCTAGTATTGCAACGGCAAAAACGGGAAAACGAACTTTTGCGAATACGCGGGCATTTTTTATGGGTTTCATGGCGAAACACTTGCCCTTTGCGGTTAATCTCAGCGACTTTCACCGCCCTGAACGCCCTGCTTGCCAGCCGCTTTGTTCTTAATTTCTTCAACAGAAAGGCGCCGGTAGGTCATTCCCTGGATGTTCGCGTCGAGAACCATGGCTTGGGTCCTTTTAGAAGCATCGCTTTCTCTTGGACGCACTATTACCCGAGGCACATTAATCACCCCGGGAAGATCATTCAATTTTCCCATAAAGGCCCCTAGTTTCCTATAATCGCCTCTGAGAATAAGCTGAAAAGGGATCTCAAAATAGGGGAGTTCCTCGTTATCTTTTTCCTTTGCAGGCTCTAATTTTAAAATCTCGATCCCACTTTCTGAAGCAATTCGATCAATCTGTTTAGATAGAATTTCAAGGTGCTGCTTCTCAGGGAGCGAATCAATTAAGGTCTTAACTTCCCCTTTGTAGGTTTCTATACTACGTTTAAGATTCATTCCTTTATTACGTATTGTCTCCTGTTCAGCAATTTGTGACTTGATTGAAACAATCTCAACCTCAATGGAGGAAGCGCTCATGCTAGAAACGACCAGCAGATAAAAGGCCCCTAACAAGAGGACGCACCCAGCAGCAATTAGTAAATTCTTTTGAAGAACACTAATTCTTAAAGCAAGGTCCTCAAAAAACATATCCCTATCCTCACCGCAGACGGCCGACTATCTTAAAATTTATTGTTCCCTTAGCCGTTTCAGCGCCTCCAATAGCCGCCTCAAACCCTTTGAAGTCAACATCGGCAAAAAAAGTTTGTTGGGACGTCTCTTCTGGGTCCTGGTGGAGAGATTTCTGAGTGAAATCGATTCTGATCGTTTGGAGCCTCTCGACGAAACTTGTTACCGAACTGTTGTCCAGACTTTTCCCAACTAATATGAAATTTCTATTTGGGGTTTTTTCTAGAGACTCAAGCCAAACGTCTTCTGGAATGGTCAGGGATATTGCTTCCATAATACGAGCAAAAGAGTCACGATTCTGAACAAGCTTTCGTATTTCGTCCAACTGTTTTTTGAGTTGTCCCTCCTCTTTTGTTAGACTTGTAATCTCTTTATTCCTCTCAGTTAGCTGCTCCAGCCTTTTCTGCAGAGCAGAGTGATCTTGCCCCAAGGCTGATAATTTGGCACTCAGTGTAAGGTACCAAAAAACCATGATACCTACAGTGGCAGACAGAGCAATGCACGACAAGACGATGAATCTTTTTAGGTCGCGTTTCCTGAGAATATCCCTGATGGGGAGCAGATTGATCCTTACCATTCAAACCTGCTTATCCCTTTCATTCCTTAAGGCTAAACCTACGGCGACTGCCATGGTCGCCCCGATACGGTCGAGATAATCAGAATCAAAAACTTTTGGGTCAACGTTGAAAACCCTAAATGGATCAACAACTTCCACCGGAATGTTGAATTCTTTTTGAATAGCGGAAGGCAGGCCAAAGGTTGCTGTTCCGCCACCAGACAATAATATCCTTCCAATCGCCTGGGTGGATACGTTTGCAGAAAAGAAATCAAGTGTTCTTCTCAACTCCGAGACATAGAGGTCTACATAGCGTTCGAAGATTGTTTCAAGGTTTCCTGGGTTCATGTTGCCAAGTTGAGCACCGCGCTTCATGTTTTCAGCTCGGACAAAGTCAACATTGAAAAATCGCATTATTTCTCTAGTGATGTTATCGCCACCCAGCGGTAAATCTCTAGTGAACTGAGAAGTTCCAAACTTAAGTATAGATACGTTGATATTTGTCGCACCCAAGTTGACGAGGGCAACGATGTCTTCTTCAACGTCCGGATAACAGAATTCGTACATCACCTCCAGCGCGAAAGGATCAACATCAACTACGGTAGGGACAAGATTCAGCGAAGTGATTAGGTCCACGTACTCAGCCATGAAGTCTTTTTTCACTGCAGCGAGAATCACTTCCATAAAGCCGGGCCTCTCGGGAGTCTCCCCGAGAATAAAGAAATCAAGATTCACATCGTCCATGTCGAACGGTATATACGGTTCGGATTCAATCTGAATGAGTTTTTCCAAATCATGGTCATTCATGGATGCCACGGTTACTTGCTTGATGATGACCGCCTTTCCCCCAACCGATGTGCTTACCTGTTTGATGCGACTCCTCGAATTTGCGTATAAAGCTCTGATAGCATTGCTCACCGCGTCTGGATTCTTGATGGATTTCTCAACTATAGCTCCATCCGGCAAAGGAGCCAAACCAACAAAACCTAAGTCCAAGCGATTTCTCGACCGACCGATCTGCGCTAATTTTACCGTATTAGTTCCGATATCTAGCCCGATGACTGGTGAGACTGCCATAATGGATCCCGGTCTCTCGACCTATTGCTGATTCGCGTGGCTATATTACAGAAAAATCAGAATGTTATCAATAAAAATCTTGAATTAGGGCAAGCTTTGGGTCTTTTCCAAGTTCAATCCCACATCTTTAACTCTCATGGGTGTAGTAAACCCCGGTTCGAATATGTATACTGTCTCGTCCGGCCTAGCCATGCCAAGTTTGCGTTTGGCAACTTTCTCTATGGTCTTGGGGTTCTCGCGAAGAAGGGTTACTTCTCGTTCGAGTGATTTGATTTCTAGATGAAGACGTTCGTTTTCCTTTTGTAGGAGGCTCCTCTTTTCCTCCTGTTTATGCTTCTGAGTAAGACCATTACCACCTATGAGTAGGCCCAACGAAGCAACTGCACCAATAATTATGGCTATTTTCAATAGCCGGAGTGCCTGTCCAAGGATAAGCTTTAGGGCCTGCTTTCCAATTCCTAACTGAAACACGATATTCCTCAGGGAGACATTCCATTCAATAATTACATTCTATATCCCAGACGCGTTTTATTCTCAACTCATTTCGAGACAATAAGTATTATGATTTAAAACTATTGATTAAAAAATTTCTAAATTCAGAGATTTTAACGTTTCCGTCTAGAGCTACACCTTCCCTTTGCATTTCCCCCATGAGACCTGCCAAGCCTGGCGTCATTGATGACCATAGGTTTCCAAAGGGACTGGAAAAAAAATCTTCAGGGCAACCGTCGAAATGGATAGACCCCTCGGAAAGGAACAAAACTCTGTCAGTTTGCAAGGCCTCATCAAGATTTTGGGTAATTTCTATAATGGTTGCCCCCGGGTCATGTCTTAACATTCCTAATAGTGAACGGATAGCTTCTCTGGCCAGCCTGTCCAGCATGGCCAGAGCCTCGTCAAGAATGAAGATCCTCGCTCCTGTGGCCAAAACTCCCGCCAACGCCAACCTCTGCTGTTCTCCCCCGGAAAGAGTGTGGACCAGGCGCTTTTCCATGCCGGTCAACCCAGTCCAACTGAGAGCACGAGCGAGCCTGGTCTTGATTTCAGGCACGGAGAAGCAGAAATTCTCGAGGCCAAATATAATATCTTCTTCGACAGAAATTCCCACTAATGAATCGTAAGGGTCTCCCCCAATATAGCCGATATCGGCGCAACCAACTGATCCGGCCGGGTCAAAGTTTATGAAACCCGAATCGGCAGTCAGGAATCCCTTAATCAGTTTTGCCAAGGTAGTCTTTCCTGAACCATCCGGGCCAATCAAGGCAACCCAGGAAAGGTTGTCGATTGCGAGGTCCAATTTCGTGAATACGGGAGGTAAGTGAGGAAGGTAACGGAAGGACAAGTTATTGACGACAATCATTTTGGTTGGGACGGCAAATGCTACCTTCTATTTTCTCGAGGTATTTCTGAGACTATGGTGTGGAGAACGATTCGACCTGTGATCATGAACCAATGGTCTTGCCTAAGAATCGAAGGTCAATGCTTAGACCTTGTCCTTGGTCTTGAATCCACTGAGAAGTTTGTCTTTCAGGCCCTTGATTTTACCGACAGTCTTACCTTTGGATTCTTCAGTTTTTCTCTCCACGAGTTCCAAAAGGGACACTGGAGCGCCATCACCTTCTCGGAACCCTTTCTTGATTACGCGTGAGTATCCTCCTTCGCGATTGGCGTAGCGCGGGGCAATATCATCAAATAGCTTCTTCGTGACTGTCTCTGAGCGCACAACCTTCAAAGCCTGACGCCGAGCATGGAGATCCCCTCTTTTTCCCAGGGTGATCATTTTGTCTACGAGACTCCTCACGGCCTTAGCTCGCGTATCTGTCGTAATTATTGCTTCATGGTCCAAAACGGAGGTGACCATGTTTCTGAGCATGGCTTCCCGTCGTGAAGTGTTCATCCCTAGTTTAAATCGTGCTTTTCTATGACGCATTAAAGTCTCCTTGAATCAATCACTGGGGAAGTTCTCTCGTTCTTGACGCATCCTTTCCAGCTCAGCCCTTGAAGGAAAACTAGGAATTACGAGTCCAAGATGTAGATCCATGTCTGCCAAAATTTCCTTGATCTCATTGAGAGATTTGCGGCCAAAATTTTTTGTCTTGAGCATTTCAGATTCCGTACGCTGAACAAGCTCCCCAATAAATCGTATGTCGGCATTCTTTAAACAGTTCGCAGAACGCACGCTTAATTCAAGTTCGCCAACACTACGGAACAAGTTTTCATTGATTTCCGATTCACGCTGAGGTTTTTCTTCATAAACCGGTTTATCTTGATCATCGAAGTTCTGAAAAACCAGAAATTGTTCTCTGAGGATTTTTGCTGCGTGAGACAAGGCATCTTGAGGGTAGACCGTCCCGTTTGTCCATATTTCTATGGTGAGTTTGTCGAAATCGGTCCTTCGCCCGACCCTGGCATTGGTTATCTTGTAGCTGACTTTGCGGACAGGCGAGAAAACTGAGTCCAGAGCGAGCGTTCCGATCGGATCGTCTTCTTGCTTGTTGAATTCAGCTGGTACGTAACCCTTTCCCCAAGCAACCGTCATGGTCATAGAGAGGCTGCCCTCTTTTGAAAGAGTGGCCAAGAGTTGTTCAGGATTTATTATGTCAACCGTATCGTCAGCAATAATATCACTAGCCCGAGACTCTCCTTCACCGACTACTTCTAGTTTAAGTGTCTTTGGATAATTGGTACGGAGTCTTAGATTAACCTTCTTAAGGTTCAGAATCAAATCAGTAACATCTTCCTTGACCCCGGGTATGGTAGAAAATTCGTGAAGAACCCCTTCGATCCTCACCTTGGTAATAGCAGCGCCCTGAAGTGACGATAAAAGTACTCGCCGTAAGGCATTGCCCAAAGTAATACCGTAGCCTCTCTCCAAAGGCGCACAAACAAATTTACCGTAAAAAGGCGTATGCATAGCCTCGTCCACCTCCATACGGTTAGGCCGCTGGAGTTCCAACCAATTTCGTGTCATCAGGGTTTGCCCCGTGTCGCTCATGGCTTCCCTCATTGCTTTTCGCGCATTTTGCTTAGCACAATCCCGAAACCACTGTCGAGGACCGTGTTAAAACCGTGTTGTCGGACTCCCAGCCAAGCTAAATGGATCGTTGGGGTGAGAGTCTCTCAAGTCCAGAGTTGCGCAAGTTTAAACTCATATAAGAGTTCAGTTCCTACTTGGAATAAAACTCAACGATAAGCTGCTCTCTTATTGTAGGAGGCAGCAGATCTCGAGTCGGCAACGACTTAATTATTCCTCTAAAATTAGAGACGTCTACATCCAACCACTCTGGGATTCCCCTTCGGCTAACCGTTTTAATGGAGTCGTCGATGGCAGCTATTTGACGGCTCTTTTCCGGAACTTCGATAACCATGCCCGGTTTGGTCCTGAAGGAGGGCACATCCACCCTGCGGCCATTCACACTAAAGTGGCCGTGGTTTACAAGTTGCCTCGCTTCAGCTCTGGAGGCAGCAAAACCCATCTGGTAAACCATGTTGTCAAGGCGAGATTCAAGAAGCAGGAGAAGATTCTCACCGGTGACTCCCTTCCTCTTCTCTGCAAGATGCACATAGTTCCGAAACTGTTTTTCCAGAACGCCATAGATGCGTCTTACCTTCTGTTTCTCACGAAGTTGGACTCCATAGTCAGTGTGTTTCGATCGTCTCTGGCCGTGCTGGCCTGGAGGGTAGTTCCTTCTTTCTGCTGAACATTTATCAGTGTAACATCTATCCCCCTTGAGAAACAGCTTACTTGTTTCTCGGCGGCAAAACCTGCAAACCGATTCTCTATAACGTGCCAAGCCTATCTCCTTTGGTTTGACGAGAAAAAATATCCTGAAGGGGCCTAAACCCGGCGCCTCTTTGGGGGTCTACAACCGTTATGTGGTATGGGGGTGACGTCCTTAATCAAAGTTATCTGGAATCCCGCGGCTTGAAGAGACCTCAGAGCAGCCTCACGACCTGCACCGGGACCTTTTATAAGAACCTCCACGCTTCTCATCCCCTGATCTATGGCTTTACGAGCCGCATCTTCTGCGGCGAGCTGAGCCGCAAACGGTGTGGACTTCCTGGATCCTTTGAATCCCTGGGTTCCCGCAGAAGACCACGCCACAACATTTCCGTCAATATCGGTAATAGTGACGATCGTGTTGTTAAAAGTGGACTGAATGTGGGCCACTCCACGCGGTATGATACGTCTTTCTTTCTTCTTGCGAACAACTCGCCTTCTCGGCATTCTATTCTCCCTGTAAAGCTCCTACGACAACACGCAACTTCCTGGGCTGATCAATTTATTCTGGATAGAGAGCCCCTACTAACCCGACGCTTACGCTGAAGCTACATCAACTTGACTCAGGTATAAGGCGCCAAGACTTTCAACCACGAAGGTTCTTACTACCTACTTGCGTTTGCCGATCTGCATTTTTCTAGGGCCCTTGCGCGTGCGCGCATTTGTGTGTGTACGTTGGCCGCGGACTGGAAGCCCTCGGCGATGCCTGAGGCCGCGGTAGCATCCAAGATCCATAAGTCTCTTGATGTTCATGCTTACGTCGCGGCGCATATCACCTTCGACTTTGTGTGAGCGATCAAGTACTTCACGGATCTTTGCTACATCGACCTCGGTCAACTGATCCGAGTTCATGTTAGGATCCAGACCGATTTCGGTCATTATCTGCTTGGCTGTCGTTCTTCCTATCCCATAGATATAGGTCAACGCAACTTCCATGCGCTTGTTCTTGGGTAGGTCAATCCCTGCAATACGCGCCACGATTTTCCTCCTGGCGATAAAACGGCAAGCTGTTTCACTCAGCCTTGACGCTGTTTATGTTTAGGGTTCTCGCAGATAACCCTTACAATTCCTTTTCGCTTGATGATTTTGCACTTGTCGCAAATCTTCCTAACAGATGCCCTAACTTTCATGGGCGCCTCCTCTTACCGACGAGGGACGGATTCCTATTTCAAGACCTTTTCTATTGCTGCAAAAATCTCTTCAATAGGACCAACTCCGGTGACACGCCGGAGCGAACCCTTGGTTTCGTAATAATCAATCAGGGGAGCTGTCTGTTTGTTGTAGACTGCAAGCCTCTCTCGTATGACGACTTCGTTATCGTCATCCCTTTGATAAAGGTTGCTGCCACATACATCACAAATCCCCTCTTGTTTTGATTGATTAAACATCACGTGAAACATGGCTCCACATGCGGAATTCTTACAGGTACGCCTTCCCGAGAGCCTTGCAACCAGTTCCTCGTCGGGAACATCTACAAGAATAGCATGATCAATAGATTTCCCTTGCGTCTCCAGTATCTTGCCGAGGGACTGAGCCTGAGGAAGAGTTCTGGGAAAACCATCCAGCATATAGCCTTTGGCCAGGTCAGGTTTCGTAAGTCGTTCTTCAACAACACCGATTACGACTTCGTCTGGAACCAGTTCACCCTTGTCCATGTAAGTCTTAGCCTTTAAGCCCATTGGTGTACCCTCTTTGAGAGCAGCCCGAAAAATATCTCCTGTAGAAATCTGTGGGATACCGAGTTTATCGATGAGCTTCTTGGCCTGAGTGCCTTTGCCCGATCCCGGTCCACCCAACAAAACGATTATCATGGTACCTTCCATTCCTTAAAGATGACTTACTAACGCCTACCCTTGATTCGGCCCGTACGGATAAAGCCCTCATAATGACGTTGTATCATGTGGGTCTCGATCTGCGTCAGTGTGTCCAGAGCGACTCCCACGACGATAAGAAGCGAGGTCCCTCCAAAATAAAAAGGCGCATTGAAACGTGAGATGAGAATAGAAGGGAGAACGCATACTGCAGAGACGTAAATAGCTCCTCCCAGCGTAATACGAGTAAGAACCTTATCTATGTATTGAGAAGTCTTCTTTCCCGGTCGGATTCCGGGAATGTATCCTCCGTACTTTTTCATGTTTTCCGCAACGTCTATCGGATTAAAAGTTACCGCCGTGTAGAAGTAGCAAAAAAATACGATTAAAGCCACGTACAGCAACTCATAGACCCCTGTACCCGGACGCAACCATCCGGTAATGGAAGTGAGTATAGGTACTTGTAGAAACTGGGCGATGGTTGCCGGGAATATGATCAGGGAGGAGGCAAATATTGGCGGAATGACACCTGCCGTATTTACCTTCAGAGGCAAATGAGTGCTCTGACCACCGTAGACTCGTCGACCAACAACTCGCTTGGCATATTGCACAGGAATGCGGCGCTGCCCTCTCTCCATGAAGACAATTACAGCGATTACGATTACCATGACGGCCAACAGGAGAAGCAGCACCAAAAATCCCATGTCTCCCGTCTGAACGAGCTGAATGGTACTCCCCAGGGCAGAGGGCATTCTCGCTACGATACCTGCAAATATTATCAGAGAAATTCCGTTACCGATGCCGTGCTCGGTGATCTGCTCTCCCAGCCACATTATGAAAGCGGTGCCTGCAGTGAGCGTAATCATAGAAAGGAGCACGAAGGAATATTTACTAATGTACACCATATTCTCTGTCTGAGACAATCCAATACTGATTCCCATTCCCTGAATCAACGAGAGGACCACGGTTCCGTACCTAGTGTACTGAGTTATTTTTTTGCGACCAGCCTCGCCCTCCTTGGAAAGTCGTTCCAAATGAGGTACCACGACTGTCAGGAGCTGAAGGATGATGGACGCACTGATATAGGGCATAATCCCAAGAGAAAAGACCGAAAAGTTTTCCAGCGCGCCACCGGTGAACATGTCGATCACGCCGAACAAGGTCTGCTGGTATTTACTAAAGAAATCCTTGAGGGCAGCAGTGTTTATGCCGGGAGTCGGAATATGCACACCCAAGCGATATACAAGTAGCATGAGGAGCGTAAAAATAACCCTGCGCTTGAGTTCCGGGATTTTAGCGATGTTGCTTAAGGAACCTATCACTACGGGACTCTCCTAAATGAACAATGTAACTTGATTACAGACAATTCCGACACACTCTCATGACCACAGAGGATGACTAATCCTCCACAGTGCCGCCGGCGGCTTGAATCTTTAAAGCTGCCGCTCGACTTACCTTGTCAAGCTTGATTATGTAGGCTGCTGCCGCCTCGCCTTCGGAAAGCAGTTTTACGGGCCCCTGTCTTCTAACAATGCCTTTTTCTCGAAGTAGCTCAGGGGTTATCGTTGCTGACGAATCCAAAGTGGATAAATCTTTGATATTAAGCACATTATAGCGTGTCTTAAACGGATTATGAAAACCCTTCTTCGGCAGACGTCTTTGTAGAGGCATCTGACCACCTTCAAAGCCCGGTGAAACACCGCCTCCCGAACGTGATCTTTGGCCCTTATGTCCTTTTCCGCAGGTCTTTCCCAGGCCTGAGGATTCACCACGGCCGACACGTTTGCGCTTCTTATTACTTACGGGTGTTGTCAGATTCGACAGGTCCATGAATATCTCCCTTTGGATGGGTGTTAGTCCGAAACCTCTTCAAATTCTACTAGGTGGCAAACTTTAAGAATCATTCCCCGAATCTCGGGCGTATCTCCGAGAAGCCGACTGGAATTGATTTTTGTAAGCCCTAAGCCGCGCACCGTTTGCCGTTGAGCCTTTGAGGCTTTTATTACACTCTTCTTTAAGGTAACCTTAAGCATCAGAATGTGAATCCTCTCCTGTCTCCGATTCTTCATCCGGCAGACCGAGTTTGCCTAGTTTCCTGGCAATCTGTTGCTGAGTCCGTAGGCCTCTCAAGGCATCGAAAGTCGCCTTGACCACATTGTGGGGGTTGTTGGTGCCTAAGCACTTGGTGAGTATATCGTGGATGCCAACGGCCTCCATGACCGCCCTGACGGCACCTCCTGCAATCACACCCGTGCCGGATCCTGCGGGCTTCAAGAACACTTTGGCTGCGCCGTATTTACCGGTAATCTCGTGAGGGACGGTCCCATTAATGATCGGCACCTCCAACAGAGAAGACTTTGCACGATCAACTCCCTTACGGATAGCCTCAGGGACTTCATTGGCTTTACCTAAGCCGAATCCCACCTTACCTTGACCGTCGCCCACAACTACCACAGCGCTAAATGAAAATCTCCTGCCGCCTTTTACAACTTTAGCAACACGATTGAGATGCACCACGCGGTCTTTTAATTCACCCTCAACTCTTGGATCGGATCTACTCAGCAAAGAGTGATTCCTCCTTTATCCCCTAGAATTCGAGTCCGCCCTCTCGGGCACCATCGGCTAACGCCTTGACCTTGCCATGATAAAGATAAGGACCCCTATCG
>Ga0007800_10000347_pt1 | contig 19205 bp, 10 predicted proteins | sample CryBogmetaGMA14M_FD_60366 | JGI IMG/M metagenome (GOLD analysis project Ga0007800, IMG submission 60366) | Freshwater microbial communities from Crystal Bog, Wisconsin, USA - MA14M | ecosystem: Environmental > Aquatic > Freshwater > Lake | place: Crystal Bog, Wisconsin, USA | collected 2009-07-06 | reverse complement strand
GGTTACATGCGGCCTTACCGCTGGTCCATCATACTGGTATTCTTCTTCGCCATCGCGAGCACGATATTCACTGTTATCGGGCCCAAGATACTCGGCAAAGCTACCACCAAGCTCTTCGAAGGAATACTCGGCAAATTGAACCACACGGGGACCGGGATAGATTTCCACTATATCGGCTGGATCATCGTGATCCTGCTCATCCTGTACGTCATCAGCGCAATCTGCTCTTACGTGCAGGGATGGATAATGACCAGTGTGGCCATGAAGGTCACCTACAAGTTCAGGAAGGACATCTCCGAAAAAATAGACAAGCTGCCCTTCAAATACTTTGACACACGCACTTACGGCGAGGTGCTGTCACGCGTGACCAACGACGTCGATACCGTCGGCACCACGCTCAATCAGAGCCTCACGCAGATAATCACATCGATCGCCAGCATCCTCGGCGTCCTCGTAATGATGCTCACAATCAACGTATTCATGACGGGAGTGTCGCTGGTAATCATCCCGCTGGCCTTCGTTCTTATCGCGGTGGTAGTCAAGGCTTCACAGAGATACTTCAAACAACAGCAGGCTTACCTCGGCCACGTGAACGGGCATGTCGAGGAAATGTATGCCGGGCACAACATCGTCCGGGCTTATAACGGCGAGGAGCGCTCCGTCAAGCAGTTCACCGGTTTCAACGATATACTTTACGGCGCCGCCTGGAAATCACAGTTCCTCTCCGGCTTGATGATGCCCATCATGGGATTCATCGGCAACATCAGTTACGTCGCCGTAGCCATCCTGGGCGGCTTCCTGGCGGTCCGCGGGACCATCCAGGTGGGAGACATCCAGGCCTTCATGCAATACGTGCGGTCCTTCAACCAGCCCCTGGTGCAGTCGGCCCAGACAGCCAACGTGCTGCAGTCAACGGCCGCCGCCGCTGAGAGGGTTTTCGAGTTCCTCGACGAACCTGAAGAAATAGCCGAAAACACCAAACCTGTTTCGCTCACGCAGGTCAAAGGCAACGTTGAGTTCAAGGACATCCATTTTGGCTATAACCCGGATAATCCTGTCATCAATGGCTTTTCGGCAAACGTCAAACCCGGTCAGAAGGTGGCTATCGTCGGCCCCACCGGGGCCGGAAAAACAACCATGGTCAAACTGCTCATGCGTTTCTACGAAGTAAACAGCGGTTCGATAACCGTCGACGGCGTCGACATCCGCGCCATGAAGCGCAGCGACCTCAGGCGCATCTTCGGCATGGTGCTGCAGGATACCTGGCTGTTCAACGGAACCATCAGAGACAATATCCGCTACGGCAAGCTGGACGCTACCGATGAACAAGTTGTCGATGCGGCCAAGATGGCTTTTGTGGACCATTTCGTGCGCACACTGCCGAAAGGCTACGACATGGTCATTAACGAGGAGGCTTCCAACATCTCCCAGGGTGAGAAACAGCTTCTTACTATCGCCAGGGCTATTCTGGTGGATCCAAAGATTCTTATCCTGGACGAGGCCACCAGCTCGGTTGATACCCGTACCGAGGTACTTATCCAGAAAGCAATGGAACACCTGATGACCGGGCGTACCAGCTTCATCATCGCGCACCGCCTGTCCACAATACATAACGCAGACATCATCCTTGTGATGAAAGACGGCGCCATTGTTGAGCAGGGCAATCACGAAACACTGCTTGCTGCGAATGGCTTCTACGCCTCGCTCTACAACAGCCAGTTCGAATCGGCGCTGGTGAGGTGACGGAATAGCGGCAGTCAGCCATCCACGGACAACATGGATGGAATCAAAGGAGGGTGGAGCGTTTAGTTCCGCCCTCCTTTTGTTTTGTACTACGAGGAGAGCCTTAAGGTGCGGGCGGCTGTGTTATTTCGAAAAACAGGGGGGTATGAAAACTTTCTGAAACGTGACTTAATCGCGTTTCTCCGTGTTCGAACAGCCGGAATTCAACGGTGTTGTGTCGGGATGGCGTAAATCAGGATTGACATGATTGAGAGAAATTAAGTGCTGATATAATCTTGCGGAAGATAAATGCCCCCAAGGGAATTCGAATCCCTGTTCGAATCCTCCAGCTTGGCCTTGAGCGCCAGCACGGCGTCGAGGATGTTATCCAACAGCTTCGGTATCTCGGGGTCACCTACACTTGATTGTATCTCTCTCACGTCCATGGCTATCACTTCCCGGTAATTCTGACTGACTCAATTATGATACAGCCATCGGCAGCAGAATACAAACGTCTGAATCATACCAAAGTGCCACCCATAGCACCGAGCACATAACTGTTATGTAATATAATTAAAGGTGGTACCCCTGGGACGAGTCGAACGCCCGACACACGGTTTAGGAATACCCATCCGAGCCTCGTAACTAGCCTTGGCCTGCCCCCCATAACGGTACCACTTATTGAGTAGTTTCCGTAGCTCCAGAGAGCGCTATTTGGTGGCAACCCTTCCCGCACAGAAAGGACATCCATTCCCCTTGCTCCTGCTGGCGATCATTGCCTCCCACTCAGGGCCCTTCGGGCACAGCCACCACACCTTCTTGCGACTCATGGGGGGTGATAGCCGCCGGCGTCAGCGCCCAGTTCCTGCGGGGATGCCAGCCAGGTCCGCATTTGCAGAGAGCAGATCATTTTGAGTCCGGGGAGCCATCTTGTTAGTATATTTCAGCACAGAGTCCTTCATACATACCTACGATATCTATATACTACGAGTATGCGGTTGTATTATTTGACTAACACCCTATCTCCTTTAGAACTGTAACTACTAAACTGCCCGAGAAGACAGAGTCCCCGATGTTCCGTTCATCCTGTTGAAAAGGGGGATTTTCCCATGTTGGCCAGCTGCAATTTTGAATCGCTCAATTCCTCAAAACGGAGTTAGACCGACTTCATCGTCAACTAGGCCAGCCCGAGTCGTCTCAGGACAACCGACGTTCAGCGCCGGTCCATTTGCTCTATTCGTCTTGTCTACCCCTTCAATATGCTATACAATATTATTATATGGTGAACCAATTCGAAGGTACTGCCCCTGAATGCGGTGTGAGTAGCTTAATAGGCGCCATGGCTTCAGCCTCTTCACGCGTATCTTGTGGACTTGGCGCTACGGATTATTGCCTGTCATACCATAATCCAAATTCAATAATCCCCTTTCTGACACCAAATTCATGTTGCAGAAGCGCCTTCCGCTCCCCCGTCTTGACACAATGTGGTATAATACCGATATAAGAACCTGTATAAGGGAGGTGGTATGTCTGTATAAACCCGCGAGGGAGAGCGCCGTTAAGCGCAGTCTGGATACGGTTTGACTTTAGTCGTCTCTAAGGCTCAGGTCGTGGAGACGGTACCATATAAATAAAACAACAAGGAGAAACTTAAAAGTCGATGAAAAGCAAAATTGCTAAAATAATGGGCGTAGTCCTTGCCGTTGCGACGGTCGCCAGCCTCTTCGTTATGGCTGTGCCCGCCGCCGCGGTGTATGCTCCTACTGCCCAGACCTGGTCTAACTATGCTATCCCCTCCACCACCGGCATGGTGCTGGCTGATCTCACGACGGGCGGCCCCATCGCGCAGGCCTTTGATGGCAGCGCGCTTTACGCCGCTGTCACCGATAACAGCAGTCCCGTTGCCAACTTCATCATCAAGTCCGTCGATAACGGACGCACCTGGAAGAAGAGCGGCACTGTCGGGCAACCCGGCGTTGCTGCCGTAGTTGAGCTCGTCTGCTCACCCACCGAAGCTAACGTCGTCTTCTATATCACCGCTACCTCGCTCTACATGTCTGTTGACAGCGGCGTTACCTTCAGCGTCAAGATTAGTGTGTCCGGGGCTGATGCCCTGACCTCATTCGACGTGGCCAAGTGGGGTACCCCTGCCCGCTACATCGCCGTAGTGGGCACCAACGCCGGTTCTCCGGCAACCGCCGCCGGCGTTTACTACTGGGACGAGAGCCTGCCCTTCAACAACCTCACCCAGGTGGGCTCCACCGCCTTCGATAGCTGGGCTACCACGGCTACTGCTATTCTGAACGTCAGAATGGCTGCCACCTTCGCTATCGACCGCACCGTTGTCGCCGTCGGCATTGACCCGACCGCGCACACCACCAAAATCCGCATGGATGTCAATGGCGGCGCCTGGGGCGCTACCGTTCTCGATGTCGCTGCTTTCGGCACTGGCGCTGACGCCACCGCGGCCGACATCGCTTTCCCGTCCGACTTCAACGTCGTCACCAGCCCCATCTATTTCGTTTCTGTAGCCGATTCTAACGACGGCAATATCTTCCGTGTTATCGGCGACACCAAGGCCGCTGTTGGACCTACTACACCGGTCCGAAACGTCACCAACATGTCCTCCAGTGGCTCCTTCGCCAGCAACACCGGCACAATTCTGGCCGGTACCTCTGTTGGTACAACCTATAAGAGCTCCACCTCGGGCAATACCTTTGGCGGTACCGCCGTTGCTCTGCGCTCATCCGTTGCTACCACCGCCTGGGTTCTGCTTGACAGGAACTATGGTACCAGCAAGATGGCTTGGATACTCAACGTCGGCGCTGTTAATGGCGCTCTGAACGTCACCACCGACGGGTCAGTCTACAACCAGTGGAGCCTTATCAACGAGACTATTAAGGCTGCCGCAGGTATCATTGACTTTGCTGTCGCCAGCAACGGCGACCTGTTCATGATCACCACCAACGCCGCTGCTACCGACACCAGCCTCTGGCGCAACCTGGTAGCGTCTGGCACCCCCTGGGAACGCGTCCTGTTTGCCGCCAATACTACCACCGCCGATCACATCCGCCTTGGCCTAGACTATGCCACCAACAAGACTCTTGCCACTTGGAATAATACTACCCCCGCTGCCGCTATCCCCGTTTCTAAAGATAGCGCCAACAGCTTCACCGCCATGAGCACCGCCCCCGGCACCATCGTGCTCACTGCCAACCACGTTACCGCGCTGCTGTTGCTCAATGGCACCACCGTTGTCGTCGGCGATGCCACTGGCACCATCGTCACCAACAACGGCGCTTACTGGTGGGTGGAAACCACCAACGCCCCCTTCGGCGTTAGCTACACCGTTAACAGCATCGTCTCCGCCGGCGGCTCCACCCTGCTGGCCGCAGCCGTCAACGGCACATCCGTCGAAGTGGCCAAGTCCACCGACAACGGCGTTACCTGGGCTCTTCTGCCCGCTATCGGAACGTACACCGACTCTATCCTGACCGTCACCGCCGGTCCTGCTTTCGTACAGCCGGCCGCTGACTTCGCCACCTCCGGACGCATCATTGTCGCCTCCGGCACCGGTGTATTCAGCTATCCTTCGACCGCCACCGGCAACGTCAATGGCTGGAAGCGTCTTGACGCAGCGGCTGGCAGCGATGCCGTTACCACTGCTACCGGTCTGGTAACCGCTCCGGGCGGCCCCGGCAGCACGACCGAAGGTCTCGGCATGATCTATGCTACCGACAGCAACACCACCAACTTCGATGTTGCTCGCATCCGCGGTCTGGAACTCACCAGCGAGAAGCTGGTATCCGTACCTGCTACTGGCCCGGCCGGAGCAGATACCTTTACCGGCCTGTGGGCTTACCCGGCGACCGTCGCCGGCAACATCCAGCTGTGGACTCTTGACTCCACCGTTACCGGAATCTGGACCTACAACGATACCCTGGGCAAACAGGGCACCGGTGTAGTCGTTTCCAACGTGGCCACCGCCCAGACCCCGTTCTTCTGGGCGATCTACACCAGCACTGCCACGGTCACCTTTGACAACCTGGCCAATGCCACCGGTTATGCAGTCTTTGTCAACCCCACCAGGGTGACGAGCCTGTACGGCGCGGCTGACGGCGGCGGCGCTGTTCCGGGCGCTATTGTAACGGGTGCCACCACCTCTACTTGCAACATCACTGGCATGACCCCGGGCACCGTTTACTTCGTCAGCGTCTGGGCCACTGGCCCTGTTTCCAGCTTCATGTTCGCTGGAGCCTCCACCATCAATACCCCGTTGACTGTGCCCGTTACTCCTACCAACCTGGTACCTGTTCTGGGCGCTACCAACGTACCTGTTCTGCCCAACTTCGCATGGGCGTCTGTTTCCGGCGCCACCGGCTACTCCCTGCAGGTTACCGCTGCAGCTGACACAGCCTTCGCCAATCCGATATTCAGCAACTTGGTCGTTCCGGCTGTGACCGGCCCGACCGTTACCTGGAACTATGTCGTCAGCGCGACCAGCCCCATCCTGGCTACCAACACCTCTTACATCTGGCGCGTTAAAGCTAACGGCGTTGACCCCAGTGCCTGGGTTCTTGGCAACTTCACCACCATCCCGGCCGTTATACCCCCGGTCACTGTGACCAATCCTCCGGCTATCACCCTGACGGCTACCAATCCTCCGGCTGTCACCCTGACGGCCACTAATCCTCCGGCTATCACCTTGACAGTGGCTATTCCTCCTGTTCCGACCATCGTCATCCCCGCCAATCCTCCTGCGGTAACCATCACGCAGGCCGCTCCTGTCCCGACCCCGATTCTCACCGTACCTCAGGCGACCATCGTTATCGCCCAGCCGACCGCTGAAACCCCGACCTACATCTGGATCATCGTAGGCGTCGGCGCTCTGCTGACCCTGGCCGTGGTCATCCTCATCATCCGCACCCGCAGAGTGGTCTAATCCACTGACGTCCGGAAGATAGGATAAATCCAAAGGCAAAGAGGGCTCCCGCAAGGGAGCCCTCTTCTTTTATCTAATTTAAGCGATCAACGCTCAGCAGTCAGCTGAAAGCCGATAGCTGACAGCTCGTAATTTGTCATTGCGGGGAGCGTAGCGACGCGGCAATCTCGTACTCCGTTTTCTGTCCCCTAACTGCGGGGGAACGAGTTTGCTTCGTTCCCTGCGCTCACTCGCAGCGGGCTAAGCAGCTAAGTCATAATAGCGGCTTCCCTGACGGTATTGCACTGGCGGCGAGCTAAGGGAAGCGCCCTCAATCCAACTCGTCTCCTTCGCAACATCTTTGAGTTCGAGTTCTTCTGGTTTAGCTCCAGTTGGCCAGCAGAAGTTCAGCGCTCATCAATTGCTGCAGTTAGCGATGTATATCATCTCTTTAATTCTGGCATTATTCCTCATCTGGAATTGCTTTGCAACACGCAAAGTACTGCTTGAGGTTTGTACTGCTTCTGTTTGTCCTGACTCCGCGATATATCTTGCTGTCCCTTCTTTCCTCTCATTCGTCCTCCTGGTCTGTACATTGTTAACAATTATCAGAGCTTGAGCATTAGCTTGAGCTTCCAGTTTTGATGCTCAAAAACGAGAATGCTTTCGCCGCAGGCTACAATGGCGGTTTTCAGTAAATTGTTTTATACTGGGCTAAACTACATGTTTTACAAACAAATATGATTTCACCCTCTCGCCATCATTCCGGCCAGTTCATTAAATACCGAAAACTTATCATCATTCAAATTCCCAACGATCCAAAGACTAACAGACTCTTGTTAACGTTGAAACCCCCTTGACAAAAGGCAACGCAAAAGGCTACTCTTTTGAGTAAGGAAATATCGAGGAAATACATTGGGAGGTCTTTGTGAGATTTAAGCGGTTTTTAAGAATATTTTCAGCCGCCTGTTTCCTGGGGTTGCTGGCGGCAGCCATCCCCTTCACGCCGGTAATGGCGGCGACAGGCGGTATAAGCTGTTACCCAGAAAGTGGTGGGGCCGGCTCAACTGTAATCGTTAGTGGTGGCACTTTTACAGCTGGTGCTACAGCAATTGTGTACTTCGATGGTGCATATATAAATGGCGGTATAGTAAATTTATATGGTGGTTTTTCGATTTCTTGCGTAATTCCAGTTAACGCAACACCCGGTACCGGTCATGTTATTAGTGCTACAGTGAGTGGCGGCGATATAGTCGCTAATACCGTGTCGTTCACCGTAATCATAACCACCTCTTTTGCCTTATCCGTTCCCAACGGCTATGTGGGAAGCGCTGTCACCGTAACCGGCAGCGGCTTTACTGCCTCTACGCCCATATCGTTCTACTGGGATAGCAGCTCTACACCCATGGTCACCAGCCCGGCAACCATCACTACTAATTCAAGCGGCGCTATTCCCGCCGGCAGTACCATCACCATTCCTGCTGCCTACAGGGGGAGACATTATATTTCCAGCCCGTCTTTGGGCGCCAATTCGCAGCCATTCGATGTCCTCTCCAGAATCGTCATCAACAATCCCCCCTCCGGCGGCGTGGGAACTACGGTAACCGTTACCGGCACCGGTTTTGCCGCTACACCCAGTAACGTGAACATCGCGGTGGATGGCGTGAACCTGACGGGCACCAGCCCGGCTTCCATCAACGCCACTGCCACCGGCGGTTTTTACTGCACCTTCCTCATGCCCTCCGTCTCCAGTGGCGACCATACCATCCTGGCTTCCGATAACGGGGGCAGCGCCTCCTCCACCTTCAGCGTCGTCCCCACCATATATCTCTCCTCCACATCGAGCACCGTGGGCATCAACGTCATTATATATGGCAGCGGCTTCTCCGCCGCCCAGAACCTGGCCGTTTCCTTTGAGACGACTGCAGGTAGCGGCGTGTTTTCAACTTCCGGTTTGACCACCATCCCCGTCGTCCCGACCACCGATTTGACCGGGGCTTTTATCAACAATCCTATTTCCTTCGCCATCCCCGGCGTTGCCGCCGGGACGCACACGATCAAAGTTACCGACCAGAGTGGCCACTGGGCCACCACCACTATCACTGTGCTGCCCCCCACCATGAGCATCACGCCCATCAACGGCATCTTGGGGTCCCAGGTTACCATCACCGGCAGCGGGTTTGCGCCGGGCCTCAGTGTTAGTGTTCTCTGGGATACCGCCGCTCTGACCACCATTCCCGCCACCGTGACGGCCACCAGCAGCGGCACCGTCAGCGCCACCTTTGCTGCGCCGATCAGTGTCGGGGGCGCTCATACCGTCAGGGTGCAGGATCCCACCGGCAACTCGGCCACCGCCACCTTTACGGTGCTGCCCCCTACCATAAGCATCACGCCCGTTAACGGAACCGTGGGCTCCCCGGTTACCATCACCGGCAGCGGTTTTGCGCCGGGTCTCGGTGTTAGTATTCTCTGGGATACCACGGCTCTGACCACCATTCCCGTCACCGTGACGGCCTCCAGCACCGGCGCCGTCAGCGCCACCTTTGCTGCGCCGACCAGTGTCGTGGGCGCTCATACCGTCAGGGTGCAGGACCCCTCCAGTAACTCGGCCACCGCCACCTTCACCGTGCAGAGCACCATAAGCATCACGCCTGTCAACGGCACCGTGGGCACTCAGGTTACCGTCACTGGCAGCGGTTTTGCGCCGGGTCTCAGTGTTAATGTGTTCTGGGATACCACGGCTCTGACCACCACTCCCGCCACCTTGACGACTACCAGCACCGGCACTATCAGCGCCACTTTTGCTTCGCCGCTCAGCGCTGGGGGCGCTCATACCATCAAGGCGCAGGATACTTCGAGTAACTTCGCCAATGCTACCTTCACCACCAAGCCCAAGATAGTGCTCACCCCCGCGACTGGCGCTTACGGCGATACCATCACCATTACCTATTCCGGTTTTACCGCCAGCAGCACGGTCACCTCCACCGGTATCATATCTGGTTCAGCCCAATATAGCCTGACTACCACTCCCGCCACCGTTCCGATAGACGCCAACGGCAACGGCACAGCCACCTTCAGAGTGAGCAATCTTTTCCATGGTAACTGGACGGTTCAGGCTACTGATAGCGCCAACGGCTCGGCCCAGGCCACCCTGGCGGTAACGCAAAAGATCAGCCTTAATACCAATACCGGGGTCGCCGGCGACGTAATCGCCGTCACCGGCACCGGCTTTGCCGCCAGCCAGGGCATCTCCCTGAAATACAACGGCGTTGCCCTGACCACCTTACCGTCCAGCGTCACCAGCGAGGCCAGCGGCGCCTTCGCCTGCCAATTCACCGTTCCGCCGACAGCAGCCGGCGTTATCCCGCTGACGGCTAGCGATGGCGACAATATGGCTACGCTGAACTTCACCGCCACTGCCAAGGCGACCATCAGCAAGGCCACCAGCAGCAGCGACGAGGGTTTCGTGGGACAGAGCCTCACCATTACTGCCAGCGGCTTCCTGCCCAGCCATGCCATAACCATCACCTATGCCAGCACGCCCGTAACCCTCAAGACGGTTACCAGCGATGATTTCGGCAGCTTCACTGCCACCGTCACTATTCCAGCCAGCCCGGCGGGTCAGCATACCATCACCGCCAGCGACGGCACGACCACCAAGACCTTCGCCTTCTTTATGGATTCCACCGCTCCCGCAGCGCCGACGCTGCTGACGCCTATCGACAAGTTCAAACCCAAGCAACCGGTGCCCTTTGGCTGGGGTTCCGTCATCGATCCCAGCGGTGTCACCTATACCTTACAGTTAAGCCAGGATGCGACTTTCTCCACGTTCCTCCTGGAACACACCGGGCTTACCACCATCACTTACACCATGACCGTTGCGGAAAAACTCGCCAGCTCCGGTTCCAAGACGCCCTACTACTGGCGCATCAGGGCCACCGACGCGGCCGGCAACGTGGGCGCCTGGTCCACGTCCAACACCTTCACCATTGGCTTTATCTGGCCGTCTTGGATTATCCACGTGTGGTACGGCCTGGGCATTGTGCTTGCCCTTATCCTCGGCCTGTGGTTCGGCCGCAGAATAGCTTACCAGTCCTACTAGAGTTCATCTCAATTTATATAGGGGAGCGTCTTAAAATCGGCGCTCCCCTATATTGCTTTCATGTGCATTTTTATCCCTCAATTCGATCCCTCGAAGCTCGCCTCACATCGACGTACAGCACTCTGAAGTAAAACCTATACTTAAGGCCTTTCAGATTGCTGTTTGCCCCCCCCTGGTTCGGGGATAATGATGATTTCCATCGCATCCTCATTTAATGCGAGAATTATACAAATATGCTAATAATTTGATGCCAGTTAAAGTAGCTTTATTTTCCTGGAGAGGTTGAACAATTATAGTTCTCCAAGATAAGATATGACTAATGGCTTAAAAATTGTATCCGTGTTGTAAAAGATTTTGGATATTTGGAATATATAGAAATCAAAAGCCTAGATGAAGGATTCTGTGCCTAAGAATACCAACAAGATAGATACGCCGGCTAAAAAAATCTGCTCTCTGAAAACCCAGATTTGGCTGACCATTGGCATCCTCGGAAGAATGGGGCACTGATGCCAGGGGCTGTCACTCCTATGAGTGGCAAAAAGGTATGGTGGCAGTGCAAAAAAGGACACGAGTGGGAAGCACGGATTTCTGACAGGAGTGCGGGGAACGGGTGCCCGTATTGTTCTAGAAGAGTCGTAACCAAACAGCATTCTTCTAAAACATAATAATAAAGAAATTCGAGGCATTACACACTCGTTAGATCGAAGTGAGGTCTAGAAATCTGGCCGAAAAGTGGTAAGAGATGCGCCACATTAGCACCATGAAACTTCTCCCCAACCGCCATTGTGCCTTGTCGCAGGTGATATGAGACAGTTTCCCGATGGATTTTTCACCATAACCGGCCTATAACTTGCCTGGCAAGCGGGTAATGACCTTCCCCGCGGGTCATTTGTAAGCCTCGACTGCCATATCAATGCATAATTGCGTGTCAAAGAACCGGAAATTCGGGTTTTTGGAGCCATCTTAGCTATTTTCGTCGTCATTTCGGACCCTTTTTCATATGGTTTGTGCGTAATAGTACGTGTACTATTAGCGTGAATCGTAGAGTGCAGTAAATAGAAACCATTGGCGCAATGCCACTTAAGGCACGATCATTACTCGGGTATCTCCTAGTCCCGCTTGCCTCGCAATACTGACATCGGCTTCTGGCATCTCTGACAGAACGCATGGGTACATTCCCTGCCAAACTTTCCTACCCAAATATGTCCAGTTTAGTGGACTTCGCTCCACTCCAGAATTGTGGTACAATACCGCCGAGACAAAACAAATGGGTGAGAGTAGATCTGCCCCGCGTTGGTTAGTGCTCGTCTTGTTACTCGTTTTCTTCGGAGTAGCGCTCTACCTTCGTATCGCCCTACCTTATAGCCAGGTGTTCGTTGGAAATAGTGTAAAATTTACCACGCATGATGCCTATTACTTTTTACGTCAGGTTGATAACCTCGTTCACAACTTTCCTCATCTCATCTCCTTTGATCCTTACTTGGGCTACCCTGGTGGGGTCAGTTTAGGCAGTCAAACCCTGTTTGTGCGTTTCCTGAGCAGCGTTATCTGGCTTTTCAGCTTAGGTTCGCCCACTCAGCATATCGTGGATGTTGTGGGCGCCTACTTACCGGCTTTCTTAGGTGCTCTCACTGTAATCCCCGTTTATTTCATCGGCAAGACCTTGTTTAATCGGTGGGCTGGCATCCTGGCAGCTGCCTTAATTGCCATTCTACCCGGGGAGTATCTGGGCAGAACCATCCTCGGTGTTACCGACAGGGATGCATTTGAATTTCTGCTGAGCACACTACTGATGCTGTTTCTGATATTGGCCGTCAGGAGTGCACGGGAAAAGCAATGGACCTTCCGGTGTCTTAATCCCCAATATCTACCAGTTCTGAGCAAACCTATCATGTACAGCCTGATTTCCGGTATCGTGCTGGGGCTTTTCGTGCTCACATGGAGAGGTTGTTTTATCTTTGTCTTGATTTTCCTCGTTTACGCTGTCATCCAATCTATCCTTGACTATTTAAAGCATAAGTCCTTTGATTACCTGAGTCTTGTCGGCATTGTGACTTTTCTCGTGGCTCTATTGATATTTGGGGTAGCATCCCGCAACCAACTGTACTCAGCGGCTCTGGCTATTTCTCTACTCGTTTTGCCTGTTTTATCCGGCCTTGCCTGGTTGCTGACACGCGCGAGGGTAAAGGAGTACTATTACCCGCTGGCGATAATTGGCGTTGTTCTATTCGGTCTCGGTATTTTCTACGCCGCCAGCCCCGCTTTATTTCATTCAATATTGAACCAGTTCAGCGTCTTTATGCCAACCCAAAACGGGAACACTGTTATCCAGATGAGGCGCATTCTCTATCCAGGGGGCTATTTCACACTCCAAGTTATTTGGAATAATTACACCACCGGTCTCTTCCTCAGCCTTATCTCTCTGGGTGTGCTTACCTATCTCTTTTTCAAGCGAGGCAAGACTGACCACGTTTTTATCATCGTGTGGAGCCTGATAACGCTGGCAGCCACTTTGGACGTGGAGCGCCTCGCTCCTTTCTTCGCCATCAATGTAGCCTTACTGACCGGTTACCTGGCCGTTATCGTCTACTACGTTGCCCGGTTCATTGTGAACTATGTCACGGGTAGAAGCACCGACTATGTGTCGTCGCGGCTCCTTGAATCGGCCGGTTTTAAAGAATCGACTACGGTTAAGCCAACGGAAACACCTCAAAAAGGGTTAAAATGGGATTACTATGAAATCCTCGGCGTGCATCAAGATGCAACTCACAAGCAGATAAAGAAGTCCTGTCGGGAGCTAAAAGGCCAACTGCACGGCGCTCTTACCGACGAAAGCAAGGAGAGACTCAGGCAAATAGACAGAGCCTATGCCGCGCTCTCCGACCACCGCAAGTGTGCCGATTATGACCGTTCTGAATACGGCATGGCGCTGCGCAGAACAGACAAGCCCGGACGGGAAAAGAGGGGCGGCTTCCAAGTCTACAGCCTGGTAAGCATAGCTGTTTCCTCGCTCGTTGTCTTCTTTCTGGTGTTCTTCCCTGACTTCAAACCGGCAGATGTTGTCGTAGGTCAGGCTGCGGCGCTTGCCCCCACTGACGCCTGGTGTAGCTCCCTTGCCTGGTTGAAGGATAACACACCGGAGCCTTTTGGCACAGACTCATTCTATTATGGCCTTTATCAGACGCCTTTCACCTACCCGGAGACCGCCTACAGCGTGGCTGCATGGTGGGACTACGGCTATTTGATACTTAGGATCGGCCAACGGCCCTCTATCTGCGACCCGGGCGCTGGTGCCCGCGAATCGGTGGCGCGCTTGTTCACCGCTCAAACTGAGGCTGAAGCCGGTGTAATGGCCAGTAATCTGAATTCTAAATATATTATTATTGATGATATGACTGTGACCAATTTATTTGGTAGTGTTTCTACCTATGCCGGTACTAGCATAGAGCAGTTTGTTGAGCAGTACTACATTACCTCTAATAATAAACTGGTATCTACCTATTATTTTTACCCTCAATATTTTCAGTCCCTGGCCGCGAGACTTTATTTCTATAACGGGAATGCGGTTTCTTCCACTAATACCAGCGTCATCTCTTACACCGAGGAGACGAGCCAGAATGGTGTACTGTACAAACAGGTTTTAAGCACTTCTAACTTCTCCAGTTATGAAGCAGCTAACGCCTACATCGCCAAGCAAGTATCCGGCAATTACAAAATAGCCAGTCAATCGCCTTTAACGAGTCCCATGCATCTGGATCCTCTCGAACATTACAAGCTCGTGAACTCTTCCACTCAGCTTTCGTCAGTGTTCCCTGGGATGCCAACGGTGAAGATATTTGAGTACATCAGCTAGTGCTTGTGAATGCTCGTGCTTCGTACAGGAGATCTTCACCATATTGACCGAGGCAAAGATATTGATTGAATATTGGAGCAAGGAATATTCAGGTCCGACCGCACAGAGACTTAACTAAAGTCAGCTACAAAAAGGGTCTCTTGAATTTTATTAAGTCTTCCAGACACCCATGGTGGAATATATCATCTCTATGTGGTTACGGTGTTTTTCAAGAATTTTTTTTAGTGTCTTCTCGTAGACGCTAGGATCATGTGGTCCAGGGGATTCATGATATGTCTTACAAGGCAAGACATAAATTCTGTAGCCGAGACGGATCAAATCGAGACAATAATCGACCGCGTAGAAATACCAGCCTTCAATAGTTGTCTCATCAAATGAGATCCTTTTAAATATTCTTCTTGGCACGATCATTAAACATCCATCAAGTGTCTGAACTTGAACAGGTTTATATAGCCTTTCTGTACCCACGAAATAGGCAGGGTCGCCGGTAAAAACGCTAGAAGCCAACCCTTGCTCGCTTATCCCCACCACCCCAGCTGCCCCGAGGCGATAGAGGGAGTCTAGGTCTCTCTGCGCGTTAGCCAACCAATCGTTAGAATCCATTTCCACATCTTGATGAACAAACATTAAGTATTTGTATTTAGCCTTTCTTGCAGTTTCATTTAGGATTCTTGCCGCAGACCTAAAGTCGCCCGCTGTATTATCAATAGTGAGCAATTCAAAAGAAACAGTCTGTTTATTGAGGCTTTGAATCAGGTAATCGTTCAGCTTTTTGCGATTATTGTAGACACATATGATGGATATTCCCTTCTCAACTTTACGCCACCTCAGAAACCATTGTGCTATCCACCGTAACATTATGCGAATGCTTCCCCACTTGGCGGATTGATATCGGACTGTCTTAACGCCTCAGCATACAATTTAAAATCTATGCGGTCTGCGTCGTAAGCAACATCACTAATCAAGATTTTTTGGTCTTTGGCAATAGAACGCTCAATAACAACGTTATCTGCAAGACAGATTGGAAGACCTGGATTGGTGTTGTCATCTTTCAAATTCTCAATCTTTCCATAGCACGTGTACCCTCCCACCCCATCCAAATGCTCTCCCTGGTTGATCGTCCGCTTCGCGTAAGAATAGACATTGGTTTGAATACCATAAACGGGGCTAAGAAAACCCTTGCCTTCGGACACAGCCCTTATGACCGTACCCATTGCTTCAATGTGACATAGATGATAAGGTCGGTAAAAAAGATAGTATGGGCCATTACCCATTTTGTAATACGAGAGCATATCCTGTTGATAAGGATTATCACAGTGCCCTATCACAAAAACTCCCCCTCCAGGTTCTGCGCCAACGATATAGTCGACAAAAGGCCTGCGGCTTTCCCATAACAGGTCAAAATCGAAGTATTGGAATACATCTTTCACATGTGCCGCTCTCGGGCCATACATACCAGGAGTTTTTGTGATCAGGCCACAGGCATTTGCGGTAATGGCCATCTCGATATTCAGCTTTGTTCCGTCCGTATAAGAAGTGCACATGCGGTAATCAAGATTCCGCTTGTCAGCTTCGGGAATGATTGTTGTGGGATTCGCATATCTGTCTAGAAAACCCTTGATATTCCCCGCCATGACCAGCTCAAATCCCCACAGCTGGATATCATCAATCATATGTTTCAGCGTCCCATACTGATCGCCGTCAGAACTGGTACATATCACGCCATTGTCTCTTGCTATCCGCGATAGGACGGGGCCGAAGGTGAGATCGATTTCTGAATTCATTAATATCAGGTGTTTATGGTTTTCCAAAGTGGCAATGGCATGTTTTGCGGCAGGGCCAATTGAGCTCGATGCCTCAATTACTGCCTGAACCATCTTGCTCTGAGCTACCCATCGTCCGTTCTCGCAGACTGCTATGAGGTTCCGGTCAATTACAGAGTCCATTTCATTGAAATCGGCTACCACCTGGTAAGGTAATTGCAGTGACTTCAATGCGTTAATGCATCGTTGAACATCAGTATCACAAATAGCCACGCACTTAATTCCAGGAGTAATATGACTCTGGTACAAGAGCCCCTTTCCCATTGAGCCCATCCCGATTATTCCGATCCTGATATTGTTCTTTTCTTGTAGCTCAGGAGCTTTTTCCTCCTTGCCATGGGGAGAAATGATAGAGTATGGCATTTTCAATCCTCCTCTCTCTCACTGTTTATTATATATGCTTGTACCACTGACCTCCATTTTATCTATTTGGGGTATTTTCCCTTTTACAATTTGTAGTTAATATGGCTACCTAATACCTGTAACGAGCCCTATGCATCTGGATCCTCTCGAGCACTACAAGCTTGTGTACTCTTCCACTCAGTCATCATCACTCATACCAGGAATGCCAGCGGTGAAGATAATTAAGTATACCAGTTAGCGCTCGTGCTTTCTGCCCAGGAGACTTTACCGCTTGGTTAATTGACAGCGCTGGAGCCTGACATCTATACTGGCACGTTAGCGATGATTATTAGTTTGATACTTGGTTAATGTGAATGGCAGCATTTATTCGCCTCGTAAAGACTATCGGGAAACACCGTTGGCTCATCATTGAGGTTGTCAAACGCGAGGTCAAGCTGCGTTACCGGGGGACCTGGCTTGGCTTTTTTTGGAGCCTGCTTAACCCGCTTATTATGACCGTTGTTTATACCTTGGTCTTTGTCTACTTTTTACGCTCTAATGTCCCCAATTTCCCTATCTTCCTCTTTTGCGTTTTACTTCCCTGGAACTGGTTCAATGAAGCGGTAATGTCAGGAACGGATTGCATTGTAGGGCGTCCCGGCTTTGTGCGGGATGCTATCTTCCCTACCGAAATTCTTCCCGTTACTACCATAGCGGCGAGCATGATGAATTATGTGTTTTCTCTCCCCATTCTGATGATAGCGTTGCTGGTGTTCAAAGTTCCATTTGGCTGGAGTCTGCTCACCTTACCCTTGATTATGGCGCTGCAATTTTTGTTTACTCTGGGTATAGTTTTCATCTTGGGAACGTTCAACGTGTTCTTTCGTGATGTTCGTTACATTGTCCAGAATATCCTTATGGCTGTCTTTTTCCTCACACCTATTATGTACGATATTAACAGCATCCCAACACGTTTTCAGTTTCTCCTTAAATTAAACCCCATGGAACACATTATTAATGACTACCGAAGCATTTTCTACTACAACACCGGGATTGACTGGCGAGATACGGGGGTAGTTTTACTCATTAGCCTCGTGCTCATCATTCTGGGTGTGTGGGCTTTTGAGACTCACAAAGAAAGCTTCGCGGAACACCTATGAACGATGCTGTCGTACTGGAACACGTGAGCAAAAGGTTCAAGCGCTCCGTAGTATCGGGACGCACCACCCTTAAAGACGCTATCTTAAAGGGGCAGATCTTCCGGATGGGGCAATCTAACGGGTACTTTGAAGCCATTAAGGATATTTCCTTTTCCATCCCGAAGGCCACAGTGCTCGGCATCATCGGTCCTAATGGAGCCGGCAAGAGCACGCTGCTTCGGCTTCTCGCCGGTATCTACCACCCTACCTCGGGTCAGATTAAAACAACAGGCCGTATCTCGGCGCTTCTCAGCCTGGGATTGGGGTTTCACCCCGAATTTTCCGGGAGGGAAAATATTGTCATCAGCGGACTTGCCTTGGGCTTATCCCACCAGCGGATTGCCCACATTTCCGAGGACGTTATCCGCTTCGCCGAGCTTGAGGAGTTCATCGATGCGCCCATGCGTACCTATTCCTCGGGGATGTACATGCGGCTGGCCTTTTCTGTTGCCGTCAACGTTAATCCGGATATCCTGCTTGTTGATGAAGTCCTGGCCGTAGGCGATGCCAGCTTTGCCAAAAAGAGCCGGGCGCGCATGGAAGAGTTTAAGAACAGTGGCAAGACAATCATTCTGGCGACGCATGACCTCGCTACGGTTGAGAATTGGTGCCAGCAGGCGCTCTTTCTGCACGGCGGTCAGATGTATGGCTTTGGCGACCCCAGGACAGTGGTCGCCAAGTATCGGGAAATGGCAACTGGGCAAGGCAATTAGCCGGCCAAATATGCCAATGAATATTCGCGTAAGTAGTGGGTGGCAGAAAAGGCTGTGATCTTATTATCGTTCCTCTGTGCTTTGGCGGTGAGCTTTTTCAGCTTTCCTTTGGTGATTCCTCGCTTGAAGAGGTCCGGCATCATCGGGAAAGACCTGAATAAGACGGGACAACCCGATATTGCGGACATAGGCGGGCTGGTCACTGCCGCTGGCTTTTGCGCCGGGATCCTTCTCTTGATTGCTCTAAAGACCTTCGCCAACCAGTTCGCTACCATCAACCTCCAGTATCTGCTGGCGGCGTTTGCCACCGTGCTTACCGCCGTGCTAATAGGTGTTGTGGATGATTTGATCTCACTCAGGCAATCGGTCAAGGCGATAACTCCGCTCTTCGCCGCCCTGCCCCTCGTGGCGGTAAAAATAGGCCAGACTACTATCGGTCTTCCCTTTATAGGCCAAGTCGATTTTGGCATCATCTATTCCCTGGTTCTCATACCCCTTGGCGTTACCATAGCCGCTAATGGAGTCAATAT
>Ga0007800_10000342_pt1 | contig 19409 bp, 15 predicted proteins | sample CryBogmetaGMA14M_FD_60366 | JGI IMG/M metagenome (GOLD analysis project Ga0007800, IMG submission 60366) | Freshwater microbial communities from Crystal Bog, Wisconsin, USA - MA14M | ecosystem: Environmental > Aquatic > Freshwater > Lake | place: Crystal Bog, Wisconsin, USA | collected 2009-07-06 | reverse complement strand
ATACCATTTGTCCCGGTTTCAGGCTATCACTGAAAAGTGGATCCTGGGCCCTTCCGTCAAGAGAATCAACCACGCCGACAGGAGAATCCCTGAACTGATAATTTCCAGAAGAAACAGGAGAGGCAGGAAATATACCTGCAACCAGTAATATGACAAAGACTCGGTGAAAAGCACTCATTTGTTGGGCTCCGATAGCATCGCCGAAAAGTTTCTACCGGATGTTTACCATCTTGGGAGTACAAGATCAAACATCATTGAGAACTTGAGGTTGCAAACAAGAACTTGTCCGGCACAGGGGTCTTAATATTACGGGCATTGCTGCGAAATTCCGCCGGGCAAGCATCATCCTATCAATTGGACGATGCTTCGCAACAATACCGAGTGAGAAATAGTTAGGTTGGAAAGGTTTGCGGCCGACTATATAAAGTACATGTACTTGTGGTCCAGTTCTCTCGTAACACCATTTTTACTAGCAAGAGAACAGAGATCCCCAATGGATACGGAATTGTAATAGTCGACCAGCAACTTCTGAGTGTTGCGCCATACATCCCTGGTCACACAGGCATCCAAAATGTCACATTCCTTTTTTTCCCCACAATCCTCTGCTAGACAGCGAACTGGGACTATTGGACCTTGCGCGGCTCTAATGATTTCACCAACGGAAACTTCAGACGCGTCCCTGGCAAGCATGTATCCGCCGCGTGGACCGCGTCTGCTCTTAAGTAAACCGGCTTTTAGAAGTTTATTGAAAATTTGCTCGAGATATCTTTGCGATATTTTTTGACGTCTGGAAATATCCTTGATCTGGGTCGGCTGACCTCCGCCGTGGTAAGCAACGTCAAAGAGCGCCCGAACCCCGTATCGGCTTGTAGTAGTAATACGCATTATTGTTCCTTTAGAAAAACGATTCGGACATAAAGAATAACTCGTGCAGTTTATATTTAACCTTACTACTCATGTCAAGAAGATTGAAGATGCTTTTATCAGCAATTACCGCACAAAAAATGCCGTCCCTTGAAACTCTATTGACGATTTTGTAAACCGTTTTTGTCCTAAAAATTAAAAAAACGTACTTAACGGGCAAAAATCTCTGGTAGCCGGAACATCATATCTGAGGGTGCTATTGACAAAGCAGGAAGAGGAATTAAAGAATTAATATCAAAAGAGTTATTGCAGATAAAAATAGTAAGGTAATGGCGTGACCAAAGATAATCTATTCGCTGACTGTTTTTTTTAGGAATGGGTGATTTAACTCTAAGCGGAATTCAATTGAAAGGTTAAAAAAAGGCTTAAAAAGCTGGTTGATTTTGTTCCTGGTTCGAAATCTCAATGTAGTTATTCGTCGCGTCCGAAAGTTGACACAGGAGTCCGGACATGATACTTCTATTTCTTTCAGAACTGTGTGAGAGGTGTGAATGGGGAGCATAATCAAGAAACGAAGGAAAAAAATGCGCAAGCACAAGCATAAGAAGCTTCGAGCACGGCAACGTCATAAGAATAAGTAAACAGGTCTCGATGATGCAAGCGGGTTTTTTCACCGGAACGGATTTAAGAACCATCACGAAAGCGGCCCTATTGGCTGAGAAACTTACGCAGCGACATTTTGACCTGAGCGAAGACGAGTGGAAACGAAATCCTTATGGTGTTTTCACACGCAGGGAGGTGGATGAGTCGCTGCACGAGGCGGAAGCCTTTGCGCACGTTGTCGTGTTGAAGAACATTAACCATTCCCCGGCAGGTCGGAAAGCGCGCGAAAAATACGGAATAGTATTACAGGATCCTAACATTTTGTTAGCACTCTTACGTTCCTCTTTTCATGATTTGTGGACATTGGGTCTTTTCATATTGACACACGAATTGGTACACATAATCCGCTTTAGAAAATTCGGCGCGGACTTCTTTGCCTGTGTTCAAGAGAGGGATAAAGAAGAAAATTTGGTCCATGACATCACCAGAGAAATTCTTTCGGGTGTGACAAACACCGATTACCTCCTCAAACTTTATGATTCGCAGCTTACCCTGTTGCGAGAAAAATCAACTTATATAGGACTACATGGAGGTGCTTGAAGATGCCGATTTACGAATATCGGTGCAAGAAATGCGCTAAGGAATTCGAGGAGTGGCAGAAGTTCTCCGATCCCGTTGTAGACACGTGTCCCAAGTGTGGCGGCAAGGCTTCACGCCTGATATCACCGTCGACATTCGTACTCAAGGGGACAGGTTGGTATGTGACTGATTATGGCAGAAAGGACAACGCTTACACCAAGAAGCCGGCAGAGAATAAGGAATCGTCTTCGGATGTTGCCAAGTCCGATTCTCCTCCTGCAACTGATTCTTGAGGCATCAAGGCCGCGACTAATAAAGAGGCCCCTATGAAGATCAAGAGAATTGCTCACCTGGGAGTTGCCGTAAGTGATCTTGATGTTGCGTTGAAGTTCTTTACTCTAGGACTTCCTTTGGAATTGACTCATACCGAAGATTATCAGGGCATGAAGATCGGCTTTATTCCTGTTGGCGACAGCTCAATCGAGTTGTTGCAAGATGTTTCAGGATCGTCTGCGATCAAGAAATACCTGGATAAAAACGGTGAGGGAATTCATCATATAGCATTTGAAGTTGACGACATTTACCAGGCCGTGGCTGAACTCAAAGAAAAAGGGGTCAAACTCATTGATGAGACTCCCAGGCTTGGGGCTCATGGGATGACCATAGCTTTCATGCACCCCAAGGGTACTCACGGGATTCTTATGGAGTTATGCCAATCAAATTCTGATGAGCATTGAATCAAAATCCTGCGCCCAGTATGTTACCGGGCGCAGATATGTCGTGTGATTTAGTCTTATGAAATCATAATAACTTCAGGAGGTTAAGGAGATGACAGATGTAACCATGCCAATGAACGGCAAGGTATTAGAGATGAAAGTCAAAATCGGTGACGGTGTTGAGGAAGACTCAGAAATACTCATCATTGAAGCCATGAAGATGGAATTGCCTGTAGTAGCCCCTTCCGGTGGAATCGTGAAAGAAATAAAGGCCCAGGTGGGCCAATCTTATCAAGTCGGGGATGTGTTGGTAGTTCTAGAATAACTCAGGTCCTGCCGTTCGTAGCGAAGCGAGGTATATCGGCTGTCCCTCCGATGTCACTTGTTTGAAGGCAAAATGTTATGAAATTGATTTTTTGACGCAGCCCGATGGCCTCTTCCTCGAAAGCAGTTTTTCCAAGCCTTATTTAGACTCGTTGCCAAAATTTCTGTCCGAATAAAACACGATTGTACCCCGGTAAATCCCCCCTGCCCCCTTTGGCAAAGTGGGCAGGGAGGATTTACTAAGAAAGTGACTATAATTTTGGCGATGGCTATAATCTTAAATTATTATTGCCAAAACCTTCAGGAGGTTTGCCATGCCAGACGAGTTTAAGGAAAAGGTGCTTAAGTGGGAGGATAAGATTCAGCAACAGATTACGAAACGACCTGAACGACGATCTGAGTTCACGACAGTATCGGAACTACCCATCAAGAGGGTCTATTGGCCCTGGGACGCGGAAGAATTTGACCTCGAGACGGACTTGGGAATTCCCGGTTCGTATCCTTTCACGCGAGGTGTTCAGCCAACGATGTATCGTGGCCGTTTCTGGACCATGAGGCAGTATGCCGGCTTCGGGAGTGCTGAAGAGACCAACAGACGATTCAATTACTTGATCGAGCAAGGACAGACTGGGCTTTCGGTCGCGTTCGACTTGCCGACCCAGATAGGTTACGACTCCGATCATGAGTTGGCCGCCGGTGAGGTCGGTAAAGTGGGAGTTGCCATTGATAGTATCGAAGATCTCGGATTGCTTTTCAGCGGCATTGACCTCTCATCCGTAAGCACATCCATGACCATAAATTCTCCCGCAGCGATTCTCCTGGCAATGTATATAGGCGTCGCCGAAGAACAGGGAGCGGATGTCTCGAAACTTAGGGGAACTATTCAGAATGACATACTTAAGGAGTATCCGGCTAGAGGGACTTACATCTTTCCTCCTCAGCCCTCCATGAGAGTCATTACGGACATTTTTGCATTCTGCAACCAGCACGTTCCTTTATGGAACACTATCAGCATAAGCGGATATCACATTCGTGAAGCGGGTTCAACCGCAGTGCAAGAAGTCGCGTTCACACTTGCTAACGGCATAGCCTATGTTCAGGCCGCTATCGATACCGGTTTGGATGTGAACGACTTTGGGGAAAGACTCAGCTTTTTTTTCAACTCCCATCAGGATTTCCTGGAAGAGATAGCCAAATTCAGGGCTGCCCGGCGGATGTGGGCTAGGATAATGAAGGAAAGATTCGGTTGCACCAATCCTCGAGCCATGATGCTAAGATTCCACACACAAACGGCCGGCTGCACTCTGACTGCGCCGCAGCCCGACAACAATGTCGTCAGAGTAGCTTTCCAGGCCCTCTCCGCGGTCTTGGGCGGAACCCAGTCTCTTCACACAAACTCTAGAGACGAGGCATTTGCGCTGCCTAGTCAAGAGTCTGTTCAGATCGCTCTCCGCACTCAGCAGATCATAGCATGCGAAACGGGGGCTGCCGATACTGTCGACCCGCTGGCCGGCTCTTATTACATTGAGGCGCTTACCGACGAGATAGAGCGGCGAGCCTTAGAATACATAAAAAAAATAGACGAAATGGGCGGTGCGGTAAAGGCGGTGGAATGCGGCTACATCGAAGATGAGATACTGGACTCGGCTTACCGGTTTCAAAAGGCCGTGGAAGCGAACGAACAGATTATTGTTGGCGTTAACCGCTTTCAGACTGAGAGAACACCTCTTACGAATCTGCTCAGGGTCGATCCTACCGTTAGGGAAACTCAAATGTCTCGACTCAAAAAATTACGGGCCGAGAGAGATTCTCACACTGTGGATAAGGCTCTCTCGGAACTCAAAAAATGTGCTTCAGGAACCGATAACCTTATGCCGCCTATCCTCGACGCGGTAAGAAAAAGAGTTACCCTGGGTGAAATCTGCGGTGTGTTGAGAGGAGTTTTCGGGGAATATACTCACGGTTCACATTGTTGAGGCTTTCTGCCGAGAGCCTCAAGGTCTCATTCATTTTGCAGTCGCGCCGTTAACTCCTGTACCTCGATAATCGATTCAACCTGTGGCGAGAGAGGAGAGATTTCACACCGGCCGAATTGAAAGCTGCATGCTGCGCCCTCGCAACACTATGCCCCAGCCGCACTAGTAAACCTTTCCGGATAGTTGTTTTGGAGCACTTCTCTAACAGCTCTTTTTAAGCAGTCCGGATCCCCCTTTTTCTCGACAAGGGCTGACGCCTTTTCCAGAGCAGGTTGGTTTGCGTGTTCAGAGAGAAACGCATGCACCACCACCGGCAGCGGGGGCATTCTTCCATGGAGCAAGTCAAGAATTTCCAATCCGTCTACAAGGGGAATTTCAAGGTCAAGTATGAGGAGATCCGGGGGCTCGCTTACATCAATCATCAGCAAGATTTCCCTGCCATCTTTCGCCGCCTGAACTCGGTAACCGGCCTCTCTGAATTCACGACGGAGAAACTCTCGTACATGGCGGTTTCGATCGGCAATTAATATCTTGAAAGGGTAAATCATTAGACTTATGCTCTAAAGCAATAGTAGAAAGAGAAATTGCAATCACCGTGCCATTAGCAGGATGGACACCTGAAGGACTAATTACTTCAAAACAAACAACATTCCCTAGGGGCAGATAAGTGCCTTTGTCTAAGGACTATTTTTCTATGTCAGCATTTCTTACAGCTTGTAAAGTGGAGACCAGTGTTCATTCGAGCAGAGGCGGTGGGCTCTACAGGAGTAAGCCTGATATGATTCATCAATCTATTTGAATGTATCTCTGTAAATGAGTAAAGTAGAGTCCGGCCTCGGACACCTTTTGACCGGTCAACTGGACCCAAGCGGAAGCATATGCACGGACCTGTGGACCGTACAGTTCAACAAGATCTTTTAGCCTGGATTCAGGCACGCGATCGCTCTTATAATCAACAATAACCCATCCTGCCGGCTCTTTGAATGCTAAATCGATTATTCCTCTCATGATTTGCATCTTGCCCCCGGTTTCAGTTCCACCGTCAACAGCCACCTGAAAAGGTACTTCCACCATATGATGTTCCGAATCTCCAGCTCGCATCCAGATGTCCGAACCGGTGACAGCATGAACCGTCTGTATAGCTTCCTTTGCCAATCCAATATCTATACCCATGTCTGATAGTGAAGCCTCTGCGAGCCATTCCAAGTCTGCCTGCGGATGCAACATGGATGTTTCGAGAAGCAGGTGTATGACCGACCCCCACTCTACGCCGTGCTCACTTACGGAATACTTTAATTTGACTTGTTGGCTTGTCACGGACTTGACCGAAACGGATTCATATGTTTTCTGAGCCGCCGATTCCCAGCGTTGACGTATATGTTCGTCTCCATTCCGAACATCCTGTCCGAAGACAGTGAGTTTTTTCTCAATAGGAATTTGCTGCGTGCCGGGGTCATCAAGAATAGGAAAACTCTTGGTGAGAGTTTCGAAAAACGCCCAAGGGTTTTGGTTGTTCCTGCTTGACCTCTGAGACACGCACAACAGAGACCCGGCCCTTGTGGCAGCCACATATAAGAGACGAAGCTTTTCAGCGTCCTGGAACTGTTTTTCTCTCCCGGAATAAAAATCCCAATCTTGGGGTTGAGCTAAAATGTGGCTCCTGTTGCGTCCCGGGAGGGTTCCCTCGATGGCCAGGTAACCGCAGGCTTTCCGGCCAGACCGGTCTATATGCACGATAGGCTGGTGATTTGAACTGCCAGTGGGATCCGCAAGAAAGACTATGGGCGCCTCAAGCCCTTTGACCTTGTGCAGGTTCATTACCCTTACTACTGAGTCTCCTTGAGGCAGCACAGGAATAGCATCGTGATCTTCCCGCTGGACTGTGAGTCTTCCCAGGTAATCGACAAGATCGGGCACGGTCCAAAGTTCTGCTTGCGCTTTTCTGAGCAATTCAATGGCCTTTAGAAGGCTCCCCGCCTGGACGTTGCCTCCAACACTCGCAGCAGCCCTAACATCCAGACCCAAATCGGCAATTATTTTCTCAATAGCCGTTACGGGTGGCATTTCCGTCAGCCAGAGGCGGTAATTCTGTAATCTTCTGAAAGCTTCCTTGAAAGGAGTTGAAATGGTGGTGTCAAGTGAGTCCGGAACCTCGCTGTGATAGGAGAATCGTCCTTTTGCCCGTTTGTAATCATACAGGTCTGGATCGCTGATCCCGAATAGTTCTCCTCGCAACACCGCTAATAGGGCTACCTGGTTATCAGGCTGAGTTATCGCTACGAGGCACGTGTGTAGTAGTGACAGCTCGCTCGCCTGGTTGAAGGCGCTGCCGCCGGTGACTTGATGAGGGATTTCCAGGTCCTGGAGTTTACGTGTGTAGGCGGTCAGGTTAGCCATTTTGGGAGTGATGATGAGGAAGTCACCCGGATGTGCCTGAGTTTTTAATCCCGCTTCGATTTCCGAGGTGGTCCTGTGAACAGTGAGGCCTTTGTCTATGGCGTGACGGATTGTTCTTGCAATGAAATCAGCTTCGTATAAGGCTATTTTTTCTTTGGTAGAGTAGCCGGCTGGAATTCGAAGCGTACGGACTCCAGCCAGATCTGACCCACCGCCATCATTTCTAACCCTCAGCAAGGGCACGTATTCTGGAGAACATTCTCCAGGGAATTTATTGAATTCGTGCTCGAAGGAAACATTGAGCCACTCAACGATCGGGCCGAGAGTTCTAAAATTTGCCGAAAGCGTTATCACCTTCCCTCCATTTCGAGTGATAATCTTTTTGACCTGGTTATACGTAACAATGTCCGCGCGTCGAAACCGGTATATGGACTGCTTTGGATCGCCCACCACAAAGAGAGCACCAGGAACAGGTCGACATTTGTGCCAGTCTGCCTCGTGAGGATTGTCTGCAGCGAGAAGCATCATGACTTCGGCCTGTACAGGGTCGGTATCTTGAAATTCGTCTATCAACAGATGTGTGAAACGCTTCAGAAAATATTCCCTCACCTTTGGATTATTTCGGAGAAGTCCAGCAGCCCGCATGAGCAAATCTTGATAATTGAGTTTTCCGGATTCTTCTCTGAGCTTATCGTAAATAGCCACTGCAGGGCGAACTGCCCTCAATATGGGCTCGTACCGATGTTCTTTCCACGACTTCACCAGAGATTCCGCGTATTGATGTCTAAATTGATCCCACTTCTCAAGCGCATTTTTAGCCTGGGATGCTCCGCCGGGCCACATCTTGAAAACAGGATCCAGCTCCTTGAACTCAGCTAGGATGGCCATGAGTTCGTAGACATGTGCGAAGCCGCGTGCCTGCCTGTACATAAGAGGTATCAAACGGTACTTGGGAATCAACTTGTCATTTCCGGGGTATTGAGGGAGAACCGGCAAGAGCTGCTCCATGTGATTTACCAGATCGGCCAATGCCTTTTTCGCAGGCTCCAAATCCGGCAGGGAAACCTTTGTGGCTGGCCATTCATCCACATCCGGGTAGTTGGCAATCCTCATAAACGACGGTTCAAGCTGTCCGATTTCCACTCCAAGATCTTCCAGCTCTGCGAGTATTGGGGCATCGTCTGCATAGAGTCCTGTAAGGTACTGACTCCAGGCACGGAATCGGAGACCCTGGTCTTCTGTTTCGTCTATCTCTTGAAAGTCCAAACGTACTCCGGCTTCCACCGGTCGCTCTCTAAGCATGCGGCTGCAGAAAGAATGGATCGTCCCTATGAAGCAGCGCTCCACATTGTTGAGGGCCTTGCTCAACAAATCTTTGGAGCAAGAGTGTGTGTTGCGGACTTCTTTCTCCAACTCGATCTGAAACCTGGAACGCAGTTCAGCAGCAGCCTTACGAGTGAAAGTTACCGCTGCCATGGTATCAGTCCGGCACTTGCCCATTGCCAAGAGCCGGACCATTCTGCCGATCATGCTGGTAGTCTTTCCGGTCCCAGCCGCTGCTTCCACAAGGAGAGTGCTGTCAAGATCTTCGAGTATTATCGAACGATTGACCTCATCCGGCGGTTTGACAGCTTTGCAAAGTTTCAAGATTTCGCCTTTCCCTTAATGTCACTAATTACCAGGTAGTAATTGGATTTTCAGTGATTCATCCTCAGTTCACCGACCGGCTTTAACTCATCGTTGGCATTGTTCTTCAACTTGCGTCCGGCAGCTTCGGATACTGATCGTAAATCACCACAAACCATCGTGTAATCACAAAAAGTGCAGTCTTTATTGAAATCGTTGGTGGCTATGAAACAGCCTGAGGCAACAACTCGGCAAAGATTTTCCACAATCTCCAACGCTGACGGTACCAAATCAGGCAATCTGGTTACACGAACGCCTCGGCTGCGGTTCCCCGGGAAAAAATACCCAAAATGAGCAACGAGGGCTGTATGAGAAACTTTTTTCTTGAGAAGCGCCGAGGCAATTTCAATGTAAAGGGCGTGCTGTATGATGCGGCCATTTTGGAAAGCGTCCTGATTTTGGTATCTGTCTGAGCTGCCGCTCTTGTAATCCCATATGGAAAAGGCTGTTTCCGGTAGGCCGTCGATTTGGTCTATTCGGTCTATCCGTCCTTGTGCTCGAATAGTCTTGCCGGAGAGAAGCGGCAAAGATAAAGGCTCAACTTGATCCAGCAGCCCCATGGATCTGTCGGAACGCATTCCTATTGTTGCTTCAACAAACTTGGGCATGCTGTTGGTACACAGTATCTCTTCTTCAGTAAGAAAAATGAGAGCAGCCTGTTTCAGAAGTCTATCCTGCCTGGCAAACACACTCGGGCTCGGAGGCGGGCAAATTTTCCTGTAATGATTCACATTTTCTTCTAAGATCTTCAGTAACTTACTTCTATCACGGTCAAATTGAGGGCGGCGTCCTTCATCAATCAGTTCGGCAAAAAAGTGATAGAAAACTTCGTGCAATAGATTGCCAAACTTCAAAGGATCCAACCACTTTGAGGGGTCCATGGTAAAATCGTCAGGCTTTTGGATATTCAAGACATATCTAAAAAAATAGCTTAACGGGCATTTCCCGATAGTCTCAAGCTTGTTGGCCGACATGACTGGTCCCAAAAGATTGGTGGGATCGAGTTCACGCGGGGGATTTGGTAATTTACCGTCATATATTGTGAAGTTATCGCTGGCACGTTCTTGTAAGGCCGTCAGTCCCTGGCTGAGATGAGGAAAGTGTCTATCGAGAATTTCTCGAAGGTTAGGAATTTGTTGTGCACAAAGCTTCGACAGTCGCCATTCTGTTTGGTCCAGGCATCGGCCCGGCTCTTCAGGCGCAAAAGACACTGGTGGAGGTAGCCATTCCATCATTTCGCGCTGGTCGCCGAGCTTATTATTGGATATGATTCTATATGCAGAGAAAACTACTGAACTAGGGAACATGGACCGATCTTCAAGGATGTCCAAGCAGGAAAATCCCAGAGTTATCGTCCCGCGAAGTCGTGCGAGGAGTAGAGCAATGTTTTCCAGCCTGCGGCGCAGTTGGGCAGACGCCTTAGGCAGGTCATTCGATAATTTCTCTCGCTCGCCATCCAGTAGCAAAGGGTCGTTAAGGCAGGCCCCTGGGAATCGACCGTCATCCATACCGATTATGAACGTGTGTTTGCGTCCTGAATGCCCTCCGGACATGGCATGTGCAACATGGAGACAACCCGGACGTGGACCGCTGCCCAGCACACGAATTCGGCTCGGAAGCGATGATGCCCATTCCCAAAAATTGAGGCTCAAAGGCCCCATTTCCATGTCTATCCATCGGGAAAGTTCCCTTATCTCCTCAATGATCGCGAGCCTGGAATAGTTGTCCAATTCATTTTCGCAGCGGGTAAAGTTTTGGACGAATTTGGCCACCCAGGCCAATACTGCTGTTTGAGAAGGGTCTTGAGATACCGAAATATCCAGAAGCTCCTGAACGAAATTCATGATCATCTTCGTAATTGCAAGGCAATGAAATTCTGAATTATGATCCGGGTTGCCCGTATGATCATGCTCGTGCTCGTACGGAGACCCCTTGGAAAGTCGGCTTTCAAGAACCGAGATTTTCTCAGTCAAGCTCGGCATGTAATTTTGTTGGCCGAATCCGATGTTGATTTGTCCAATAATCCGGGCAAATGTTGAGAAGCTGTATTCATCCTGCTCCTGAGAAACCTCGAGAAGTCCATCCTGTATCATACGCACAAGAGACGTCTGAGGATAACCGTTGCGGATCCAGTCTATCCACGCCGATAGCGCCCTTCCAGGCCTCGAATACCTTGCCGGAATTCCTTCGGCGAATGTGACCGGTAGAGTCTGAGTATCAAATTTCGGTTCCAATTGAGTTCGCAACAACGTTTCGTAAATTAATGGCACGTATGTGTCTGTGTCCGTGTGAAGGAGTTCAACTTCATCGAGACGCCAGGAGGATGAGAGGCACCTTCGTAAGACTTCACGAACCTCGTTGCACTCACCCATAGAACGAAAAATCATTGCAGTGCCGTCCTCGGCCGATGCAAGGGCCTCTTCAGGAGCAAGAATCCATTTCAATATTGAGGAATCGGTATGAGGCCCTTCCGAAGTATTTGCTGCACGTTCATCTACAGGCAGACGGACAAGGCTAGACGTCGGCAACTCCTCGAGCAGGCGGTTTTCCAACGCACTAAGCTCAAGATCCATTGGGAGCAACACCAATAGATCGGGCGATATTATTCGGTCCTGAGTGCTGCACAGCATCTCGGTCATCATGCTCACAACATCCGCATAATCCAGCAGTTGTCTTTCGCGAAGAAGTCTTGTGTACTCTCCAAGCACAAATGCCACGTCTTTGCCTTTTTGAGCTACCTCGAAACATTTCGGATCGAGGTGATTCTCGTTGAGCCCAGCGAGCCTTAGGGCAGTGATCGTGGAAAGCATCGTCCAGGAAAAGTTCATGCTGGATAGTATTGATGAAAAATAGCTGTTTGCATTACTGGTAAGACGGTTCAAGATTCGATCGACGAGGATCATGGAGCCTGTGTCTGAGATGAGTGAAACGCCTTTGCCGACCATTGCAGGACCGGCAAGTTCTAGGACCATTCCTTTCATTGTCTTGGTCCTGACATTCAAGACGGAGAGGCTGTTGAGGGTAAGCGTATTCAGCCACTGGTGACCAACCCTCAAGGAAGGAGCAATTAACCACTTCTCCTCGAGGAGACGCGTGCTGCAAACACCAGATAGTTCTTGGGTAAACCGATTAAGCATAAGATCCCTGATCACTCTCGTGAATTCTTGCGATTTGACCGGACATTCAATTGTTAGAGACTTTTCCTCAAGACTGTTTTAGAGATTCTTGACTCAATCTGCAACAAGTATCATTATAGAATTCACCATGAATGGGCAATGGCAATGTTTTCTGCGAATCTATCAATAACTCTACATGACACTTCAGTGATGCTTGAATACAACTCACAAGAGAGGGAATACACTGTTCTGATACCGAGAAATAAAACCTTCAATCATATTATATTACAAGCTTTTATTTTTTTCTTTATGGTAAGTGTGCCCCCTGAGGTCGATTCAGCGTTTTTGGTGAACAGCACTCTACACAAACCCGTGTCAAGCATAGTAGGACTTTCGTCCATCATCACCAATTGTCCTGTTCTACCGGGCTGCCCTGAAGGTCCTTCCGTACCCTTACCTCCAACGTTTGAAGACAAATTGGATTCAAAGTTGCCCGTTCCTTCGTCCGATAAGAGAAAGGTTGCTGAAGGGACCGGAAAGTATGACGAGATGCTGCTCATTCGGGCAGGACCTTTTGAAATGGGCAGTCCGGAAGGTGAAGGGAGAGTTGATGAACGGCCGCGCCATAGAGTCTATCTCAAGGACTTTTACATCGCTAAGCATGAAGTCACTGTCAAGGAGTATTGTGACTATCTCAATCGCGACGGAGAGACATCGAGAGATGGGATGCCCAGAGTGAAACTGGATAGCGATTACTGCCCGTTGATCAAGACAGGCAAAGTGTTTCGGCCTAAACCCGGTTTTGAAGACAAACCAATCGTATGCATCTCCTGGTATGGCGCGGTTGATTATGCCCAGTGGGCAGGTGGCCGACTTCCTACTTCGGCTGAATGGGAAAAGAGCGCCCTTCTCACAACATTAGACCCTCCGAACGACAACCTGCAGATGTCTTCGGAGGATGGGAGCGTGCCGGTATCGAGCGCGGTACGAGGAATTCGCAGCATAACAGGAATGATCGGCAATGTCTGGGAATGGTGCTCGGACTGGTACTCCAGCGATCAATACACCGAAAGTGCGGTTGAAAATCCTGATGGCCCGCCGATCGGAAATGAAAAAATAATAAGGGGCGGCTCATGGGCTTCCCCTGATGCCTCCAGGAGGATTCAGAATCGGCATAAAACTTCGCCCCGGGGCTACTATCACACCGTAGGATTCCGTATTGTCAAAGACTAGGAAAACCGGCACACATTGGCCGGCGTGTTTTGGACCAGCCAGTGGAAAATGATTTCTTATCCCAAGTTGGCCACAAAGACTTGAATCAAAATAACCTCACGAAGATTCCCAAGATCAAGAGCATTCCACATCTTCTTTATAAAGAAGGTACGGCGGCTTTAATCGCCCTGGTGCTGTTATGCACGATGGCTGTTCTTTTGGACGCCCCCATCGAGGGGCCGGCTGATGTACAGGGAATGCCAAGCGTGCATGTGAAGGCTCCATGGATATTTGTGGGAATTCAGCAAATGCTCCGATACCTTCCCGCTATTCTAGCAGGAATTATTCTACCGGTGGGGGCTCTACTTTTAACAGTATTCTTGCCTTTTGTTCCTGCAGGATGGAGGGGAAGGGCGGCAATTTTTTTCTTCCTCCTTGCTATGACACTCTTCATGACCCTTTGGGGGTACTTGGCATGAGAGGAGAACCTCACCTTCTTGGAATCACGGTTTTGGCTACTGTGACAGCGCTTGTCATAGTGATTGGCTATGCTGAGTATCGTAGCCGTAATCCCCAATGGAAGGTCTTTCAGGAAAAGGGAATAACATTGGCCGTTAAGCGCCTGGAGGAGGAGCTATCAACCCGTCTTTCAGAGGGGAAAAAGAATGAAATTCAGTTAGAAATAGAAACTCTGAGAAAACGTAATCCTGAAATCATTGAGATCCGGCCTTTCGGTGGAAAGTTAGGACCGGAAATGTGCATGACCTGCCACTTCGGTATCGAGGACTTGTCCGCATCGCATCCGAACTCGGTCTTCGGTTGCGTAATTTGTCACGGAGGGAATGGTACTGACCTCACGATCAGAGGTGCTCACCTAGGTCTCAGGGGCGGCAGTAACCCCGCTCGACTCGACTTGGCACCAATCAACTGCGGGAGCAATAATTCCGGAGTTGCAGGCTGCCACTCTCAAAGGGAGCACCCGCTTCTGAATCGTGTCGACAATGTTCCCAGGTCACTTATGGCCACCAATGCAGGAATAATCAGCATTCTACGATTCCAGTGGGGTGTCGAGAAGCAAAGTGTCATGAAATTTGGAATCAAACCGGTTTCCGACGGAAAAACATCTCTCCTCCCTGTACCCCCCGAGAGGGCTTCTTCAGGCGAGTACAGCCTTGCAGACAGCCATTTCAGGAAGTTCTGCGCTGCATGTCATCTCTGGACCCAAGCCCTCGGAGAAGAAATGGGACGTCTTGCAGGATGTCCTGCCTGTCATGCGCCTTACTCAGACGACGGCAGGTACAAAGGCGGCGATCCGACGATCAACCGGGAAACTTCAGGCAAACCAACGACCCACACCATTACCAGCCGTATTTCGGACCACCGTTGTAGAGCCTGTCACAACCGGAGCGCTCGGATCGGCTTGAATTATCATGGAGAGATGGAAAGCGAGCAGTACGGGACTCCGTTTGTTCGTGGCGGGTTGAGCGACAAGTGTCTCAGCGACGGCCGATTCATATTGAGCCTGATCCCGGATATTCATCATGAGAAAGGGATGGGTTGCATAGATTGTCATACGGGGCAAGACACCATGGGAGACAGTGTGATCCACGGGTTGATGAAAGACCAGATCGAAATCCGATGTGAGGATTGCCACGGGGCTTATTCGGCTCCTCCACAAACTATGACAGTGGAAAAACACGACTCCCTAGTCCAAACCCTCATCCGAAGCTATCCTTTTCTGAAACTTCAGGACGGAGAGACCATTCTCAAGACATCCAGAGGACGTCCCCTTCCCCACATTAAAAAAACCGACAAAGGATTCCGCCTCATCAGCAAACTCACCGGTAAAGAGCACCCTATCAGCATAATCACGGGGAAAAAAAATGGCCACAGGATCAAGGGGCATGAGCGACTCGAATGCGATTCGTGCCACAGCGCATGGAGCCCTCAGTGTTACGGGTGCCATCAGATTCTTGATTTCGGTGCCCAGGGCGTGGACCACATGACTGGAAATATGACGCAGGGCCGGTGGGCCGAAGGCCGTAACTATTTCCGTTTTGAACGCAATATCTTTGGGATAAACTCTCGCGGCAGAGTGGGCATACTGGTGCCTGGATGCCAGGTATGGAACACCGTGGTGGATGCCCAGGGAAAGGTAATCCCTCCATACGACTCCAAAATCATGCATCTTAAGAACGGCATGTCTTCAATCACAATGGGACCAACTCACCCCCATACCACTCGCAAGGAAGTCCCTCGCTGTATTGACTGCCACCTGGATGCTAAGGCTCTGGGTCTGGACGATGGTTTTCTCTCTCGGAACCCCGACACCGGCAAACTCATCATAGAGCCGATTTACGATTCATCTGCTTCGGGTCTGAAAATACCCTTTCCCCTGGAGGCAGTGGTGGATACGAGCGGCAGGATACTTCAGGGGACGTCTCACACCCTTTCTCGGGGATTCAATGGTGAGGAAATCAGAAAGATCGTGGCAATCGCTCCCTGCCTTGCCTGTCATGATCGTTACGACGACCCGGTCTGGGAAAAACCCGGCCCCTACGTAGAAACTCCCGCGTGCATGAAGGCGCTCCAGAAAATGGAACAGTGATGGAGGGGGGGATTTATAGAGCGAAAGTGACAATAATTTTGGCACCGGCTATATAAGCGAGTTTCTACAGCAAGCCATCAGAGAACTTCTCCCGTCATTCTCGAGACTTCCTCTAGTAATACACCTAAAAGGTCGGCCTCGTCATAGGTGCCGATCATTTTCCCCTTCTTGAAAACAATGCCCCGGCCTCGGCCCCCGGCAATACCAATGTCTGCCTCGCGCGCTTCACCAGGCCCGTTTACGACGCAGCCCATAACTGCTACTGTTAGTGGCGTTTGGATCCTATCCAGGGACTTTTCTACCTTTTCTGCGAGGCCGATGAGATCTATTTCTGTCCTGGAGCACGTTGGGCATGAAATCACTTCTACCCCTTTTGCCCTTATGCCGAGCGCTCGAAGAATAGCATATGCGGTTCGGATTTCTCTGTCGGGAGGGGCGGTCAGCGAGACCCGAATAGTGTCGCCAATTCCTTCGGATAGCAATATCCCTATGCCTACAGCAGATTTCACTGTTCCCGGTAATAGTGTGCCAGCCTCTGTAATACCCACGTGGAGAGGATATTCAACCCGGTCGGCCAATAAACGATAGGCATCTATTGTACGGCCTACATCCGAGGCCTTAAGGGAAATTTTGATGTGGTGAAAATTTTGCTTCTCCAGAATTGCTACGTGGCCTAAGGCGCTTTCCACCATGGCTTCGGGAGTTGGACCCCCGTACTTTGCAAGCAACTTCTTTTCAAGTGAGCCTGCGTTGACACCTATCCTTATGGGAACGCTACTCTCCTGTGCAGCCTTTATTACTTCCCGCACTTTATTCCCCGCACCAATGTTTCCCGGATTCAACCTGAGGGCGTCAACTCCCTGGCGCACGGCCTCCAGGGCAAGTCGATGATCAAAATGGATATCCGCCACGATGGGGATTCTTATCCGGGCTTTGATCGGGCCGATCGATCTGGCGGCATCCATATCGGGCACGCCCACCCGTATAATTTCGCAGCCTGCTCTCTCAAGCCTCCTCACTTGCCTGACAGTGGCTTTGACGTCCCTGGTGTCGGTGTTTGTCATGCTTTGCACTGAGATAGGAGCTACACCACCGATTGGGACACTGCCGATGCTTATTCCCCTTGTCTTACGTCTTTGAATAATCATGGATTTCAAGAAATATAATCAGAAGTTTGTTAGGCAAAATAGTCGTTCAATATCATCGGCTTCCGTACCATTCTTGGTAATAGGCCTGGTACTCACCGGTCTTTATTCGCTGCCACCATGATTCGTGGTCCATATACCAGCTAATTGTTTCATTCATGCCGTCCTCAAAGCTCATAACAGGTTCCCAACCAAGCTCCGCCTTCAACTTGGAAGCGTCCATGGCGTAACGCCTATCGTGTCCAGGCCGGTCCTCTACGAATCGTATGAGGGATTCGGGCTTTCCCAGTCTGCGAAGAATTAGCTTCACAATTTCGATATTTTGAAACTCTTTTCCCGCCCCTATATTGTAGACCTCTCCGGAATTCCCCTTGCGAAGAACGAAGTCTATGGCTCTGCAGTGATCCATGACATGTATCCAATCGCGCACATTCGTCCCGTCACCGTACACGGGCAAATCTTTGTTGTGCAGGGCATTGGTGATCATAAGAGGAATGAGCTTCTCGGGAAATTGGAACGGGCCATAGTTGTTGGAACAACGAGTTATTATCGCATTCATCCCGAAAGTCTTGTGATAGGAACGAACCAATAGGTCGGCCGCGGCCTTTGACGCAGCGTACGGGCTATTGGGTGCTATATGATGTTGCTCGGTAAATGCCCCTTCCGCTCCCAGAGAACCGTATATCTCGTCAGTCGAGATCTGAACAAAACGCTCTATCCCGTACTCACGGCAAGCGTCTAACAGAACTTGCGTACCCAATACGTTCGTTTTTACAAAAACCGAAGAATCCATGATGGAGCGATCCACATGGGACTCGGCAGCAAAGTTGATCACCGCACCAGGTTTCTCAGAGGTCAGGGAGCGCACAAGTTCACGGTCGTTAATATCCCCCTTGATGAAGCGGTAACGTTCACAATATTGTTCGACATCCTTAAGATTTTCTAGATTTCCTGCGTAGGTAAGCGCATCAAGATTGATGATGCTGAGGTCAGGATACGAATTCAGCATGTAAATAACGAAATTCGAGCCGATAAAACCGCAACCGCCCGTTACCAGAAGTTTCATAAAGACCTCGGAAATAGACAATTTCACCCGGCTCGGGAAAATTAGCCGTCTTTTCTCGACCAGTCGTACGGGATGCCCCCCTTATGGGGGTCCACACGGTACTCATCCGGATCGGATAGGTTATAAGGTTCGGACGGAATATTTATTACGTAAGCCTCGTATTCCCCTATACATTTCCATCCGTGATATACCCCAGCGGGTATAACTATCAGACAAGGCTTGTATTCTCCAGCATAGATTTCATTGAGGCACCCTCGCGTAGGGGAACCCTCCCTATCATCATACAAGACCGCCTTAACCATGCCTCTCACACAAGTGAAACGATCAACCTGGACTCTGTGGTAATGCCACGCCTTTACTACGCCGGGATAAACAGTGGACAGGTAAACCTGGCCGAATCCACCAAAGAAAGGGTCATCTCGTCTCATGATCTCCATAAGACGCCCCCGCTCGTCGGGTATTACTTTGAGCGGCTGTATGATCACGCCGTCTATCGGCTTGGACTCCGGCCGACGAAACTTCTTTCTTTCAGTCATGGGGATTAAACCTTGTTGGCTCCTGCCTGGGCTACGAGGTTGGAGGCGCTCAGGAGGGAATCGAAAGTGCCCGCATCAGTCCACCAGCCATCCAGAACAGACCATGTCATTGTGCCTTGGTTGATGTAAAGATTGTTGACGTCGGTGATTTCCATTTCCCCCCGTTCGGACGGTGAAAGTGTCTTAATGAAATCGAAAACTTGAGAATCATACATGTAGATGCCTATGACCGCATAGGGAGACGCTGGATTTTCAGGTTTCTCTTCAATACGTACAACTCGGTCCCCATCGAGCACGGGCACACCAAATCTTCTCGGATTCGTCACTTCCTTGAGGAGTATCTTGGCTCCGCGTTCCTGGCGTTTGTACTCTTCGACGGCAGGCTCTATACTCTTTTCCACTATGTTATCGCCAAGGACCACACAAATGCGGCCTCCATCAGCGTGAGATTCAGCCAAGGACAGGGCATCGGCAATTCCTCCATTTCCTTCCTGGTAGGCGTAGTTGATATGGTCCAGACCGAAGTCTTTTCCATTGCCGAGAAGCTGTAGAAAGTGCCCCGGATCGTTGCCTCCCGTTAC
>Ga0007800_10000338_pt1 | contig 19619 bp, 21 predicted proteins | sample CryBogmetaGMA14M_FD_60366 | JGI IMG/M metagenome (GOLD analysis project Ga0007800, IMG submission 60366) | Freshwater microbial communities from Crystal Bog, Wisconsin, USA - MA14M | ecosystem: Environmental > Aquatic > Freshwater > Lake | place: Crystal Bog, Wisconsin, USA | collected 2009-07-06 | reverse complement strand
CGGCCACGCCGTAAACGAGTAGGATCACCGCCATTACCACCCAGGGTGGAACATCGAGCGAGGCTGCAAATTCAGTGATTTGGAAAGGAAGTCCGCTAATGGTTAAGAATCTCCCAAAAATCACGGCTCCCGCAATAATCACTATTATCATGCAGGAAATCTTCAAAGTATCGACCACTGAGGCAATGAAGCCTTTCCAGCTCAGCTTTCTTCTGATCACCCCCAGGACTACGGCAAAAAACGCCCCTGCAGCACCGGCCTCGGTAGGGGTATAGGCGCCTGAATAGAGGCCGCCCATGATCAAAGTAAAGAGAACAATCATCTCCGACGCGCCGGGAATTGCCTTTATCTTAGCAACCATGCTGGTCTTGTCTCCTGGGGGACCCCACTCAGGCCTCACGACGCACATTACATATATGGTGATGCAGAAAAGAAAGGTCATGATTAAGCCGGGGATCGTGCTGCCCCAGAAAAGTTTTCCGATGGATTGCTCGGTATAGATCCCGTAAACCATCAGGACCACACTAGGTGGAATGACCACACCGAGGGTGGACCCGCAGGCTACGGCTGAGGTGCTGAGAATGGGATCGTATCCGTATTTTCTCATTTGTGGGAGCGCCACGGAGGTCATCGTTGCAGCAGTGGCAGTGTTCGAACCACATATTGCGGCAAAACCCGCACACGCCATGACCGTGGCCATTGCCAGGCCGCCTCTCAATCGCCCCATCCACGTATTGGCGGTCTTGTAAAGACTTTCATTCACCCCAGAATAAAAGCAGATCTGCCCCATCAGTATGAACATGGGTATAACGGTGAGGCCATAGTTGGCAAACGTCTCCCAAATCTCAGTCCCGAGCGTCGAAAGAGCCGCTTCAGATGATAATACGTACCATATACCGCCAAGGCCCACCATCCCCATGGCAAATCCTACGGGCATCTCCAATAAAAACATCAGCAAGAGAAGTGCTATGATTCCTATTAAACCGGTCATTTATTTTCCTCCCTCAATGGGGTGACCAGGGAAAGCAAGTCCACAAGAAGAGTCAAGGCCAGGAGCCCGCAGGAAAAAGCTACGGCGAAGGCGAATGGGTAAAAGGGCATGCGAGTGGTTTCGGAGAGTTCCCCGGTATGCCACAAGTTTGCCGCATGCTGGGCTACCTTCAACGAAGTTAGAGAGAAAAATACGATACTCAGGACCAGGTTTAATCCTACGATGACTCGTCGCACACCTGGGGGAAATCGATTTGACAGAATATCTACAGCGATGTGACTTTTCTTTAGTTGTGCATAGCCAAGAGGCAACGCCACAGTGATTGCCCCCAGATAAGACACCAGTTCATAGGCTGGGGAGAGCGGTGTCCCGTAGAGCCGCATAAACATATTGACGCAGGCTATACTTGTCATTAGCACCAGCGCTATTCCCCCAATGCCTGTGAAGAAGGTATTCAGCCACTCAGTTAGTTTAGTAAGGCCTCTCATGTCTTTACCTCTTCCCTGTTAAACGCACATCATCATTTTACTGAATAAAACCAAAAAAACAGTTGACTTGCGAACCGGTGAACTCTCGACCGTAACAACTATACTCGTTTCTAAAAATAATGTCGCATTACTTTCTAAATCATTCCTGGGCTTCCGATGCGTTTTCAACAACTTGTGAGATTGCATCGATCCAGGGCTTGATTTTGGGGTTCCCACTAAGGATGCGCCTGACTTCCCTGTGCTGGTACACTGTGCCCATGACCACCATGTCCGTTACGGCACCGTCCTCTTCGTAGTACGCTTGATGGCTGATTGCCGCTTCCGCACCAATGTCATTATACACAGTCTTTATGAAACGCGCCTCTACACCGGGAACTTGCCTCATCAGCACATTTATGTGGACGGCACGGCTCGCCATCATCTTGCTGTTGTTAGACCCCAGGGCATCAATAATATCCGTTGCCATTCCTATGGAACTCAAGACTATCTTATCGGCCTTCATCCCAGCCTCCGACAGAAACTGACTCAAGAACTAAGTCCCCCCGCGTTCAATCCGGAAAGTATCTCCTCTGTGGCCAGTCACAGTACTACCTGTTTTCATATGGGTGTCGGTTTCGAGTGCCGGTCAGTTATCGGTCATGATGAATTCATCATATTCTATTTCAAAGCGCAACTTATGTTTTGCTTCCTCCTGAGCAAGCGCCAGGAAAACTGCTTGGAGATTCTCGTCCTCGATAGCAGCAGCGAGATCAGTGTACATTTTGAAGGCCTTTTTTTCTTTTTTCATGGCAAGCACCAATGCCTCCTGGTAGTCCATGCTTGGGCCGGTTTCAACGTCTACCAGATAGTCTGAGATCTTGAGATCCAAAACTTTCCTTTCCTCAGGAACCAGGCGCTTACCGGCCTTAATATCCAAGAGTTTCCGCTTGTGCCCCATCTCTTCTTTGGCAAAATCTTTGAAGATTTTGCTCATCCAGGGCCTGTCCATGCGGTCGGACAATCCTGTGTAGAACTCAAAAGCCTGTTCTTCCTGTCCAATGGCGAAGTCGAGAATTTCATCTGCTGATTTCCACTGCTGCATATCACCACCTCCGTTTATTCGGTTACAAGCCGGTCCATTAGTACTGCAATGTCAGGAGCAGTACTGGATGGGAATTAATCTGCCGTAGCAGCGCTTCCAACAATGTCACGTCAATTTTTTCACCGCTTCAAGAGCTGCGTCGTAATCAGGTTCTTTCGCGATCTCATCGACCAGTTCCACATAACGGACTATGCCGTCTCGGTCAACCACGAATACAGCTCTGGCCAGCAGGCGAAGCTCTTTGAGCAGGACGCCATAAGCAGTGCCGAACGAGGCATCTCGGTGGTCGGAAAGAGTCTGCACTCCAGTGATACCGGCGGTCCCACACCAGCGTGCCTGGGCAAATGGGAGATCCATGCTTATCGTGAGTATCGCAACATTCGGGCCCAGATCGGCTGCCTCTTGGTTAAATCTCCGGGTGGACATGTCACATATTGGCGTGTCGAGAGAGGGTACCGAAGAAATAATACAGACTTTTCCCCGAAAAGATGAAAATTTAACCGGTTTTAGATCGTTGGCTACCACGGTAAACTCCGGCGCGGCATTGCCTACTTTAACTTCCTCTCCTAAAAGCACTAGTGGATTCCCTTTCATTGTAACAAGGCCGGCTCGCTCTTTCATAATAGTGATCCTTTCTGAGTATAAATAGTGGGCAAAATGCCGTCAATAAGCCTCTTCTGAGGCCAAGTATTCATCGGTGATCTTTTCCTTGAACATGTGGTAAACCCACCCCTGGTAAACAATGACGATGGGCACAAAAATAAGTGCGACTACCAGCATGATCTTAAGAGTCATCGGACTGGAACACGAGTTAAAGGCTGTGAGGCTGTATGCATTATTCAAGCTTGACGGATAGAGGTTGGGATAGAGTCCTACCACGCCGAACATCACAGCACTCATAATTGTGACACTGGAGGCGAACCACGATTTCCACCAGGCCGCTTTCGCCATAAAAATTCTCGTAATAACCAGAGCCGCAACTGTGATCAGCGGTATAATAAAAAGTATCGGATTGCTCAGGTAATTCTGATACAGGGAAGTCGCGTACCACGTGAATAAGAGAAATGCTACAGCTACACAAAGCAGGACTACCCACAGCAAAGAAGCAGTCGCAGCCGCCCTCCGGTAAAGAGGACCTTCTGCTTTTATGGCAAGCCACAATGAACCGTGTAGCAAGAACATGGACACAAACAGAACTCCTCCCAAGATTCCATAGGGGTTGAGCAATGTTAACAGATTCCCCTGAAAAATATGGTCCTTATCAAAAGGAATGCCTTGGAAAATATTCGCAAAAGCTACGCCAAAAAGAAGCGCAGGCAAGAAACTGCCAACAAATAAACACGTGTCCCAGAGTTTTCTCCAGCCCGTGCTATCGATTTTCCCTCTAAATTCGAAGGAGACTGCACGAATTATCAATGCAAAAAGAATCAGCAGTAACGGAGTATATAATGTACTAAACATCACCGCATATGTTGTTGGGAATGCAGCAAATGTGACCCCGCCCGCGGTAATCAGCCAGACCTCGTTTCCGTCCCAAAACGGACCCATCGCGTTGTAAAAGACCCGAGTCTCTTTATCGTCCCGCGCCAAAAATGGCATGAGAATCCCTAGGCCGAAATCATATCCGTCCAGCATAAAATAAACAGCCCACAGTATCCCCCATAATATGAACCAAATGGTTTCGAGCATATCTTAGACCACCTTTCCTTAATTATGGGACCGGACCAAGTGTTCAATCCGGTCTCAAACGGGAGCACCGCGCCCTGCAATCCCTATGCTGCTAGGGATTTGCATTCTCCAGCGCCCACGATTGACGCCTCGAAAGAAATCTATCAGACCGGCTCTGGGCCCTTGCGGGCGTTTTTTGCCATTAACATAAAAGCAACAAATCCCAGTAACGAGTAGAGGATGATGAACGCGAGGAGGGATACCGCCACCTGAGATCCATGGATGGGGGAATGCCCCGCTGATGTTTTCATGACATGATAGACAATCCAAGGCTGGCGCCCGACTTCCGTCACAATCCATCCCAGGAGGCCAGCGAGGTAAGGAAGCGGGATCGCATACATCATGATCCTCAGATACTTCGAACTGTCTTCCAGTCTGTTTCTCTTAAAGAGTCCTATTACCGTGAGCACTATGAAAAGGAAGCCCAACCCCACCATGAGTCTAAACGAGGCAAATACCAGAGTGACAGGAGGCCTGTCCTCTACGGGCCACGTCTTGAGCCCCTTCACTTCGGCATTCCAGTCACCATACACCAGGCGACTTAAGAACTTTGGAATCTGAAACATCTCGACAATGTTCCGCTGATTGGCCTCATCAGGAATTATCAGCAATGAGAAAGGCGCTCCCTTTTGTGTTTCCCACTGAGCCTCGGCGGCGGCTAACTTCTCCGGCTGGAATCTAGCCATCTCTCTGCCGTGAAGATCTCCTAAACCTACTTCCGCAATCGAGAAGATGAACGCAAAGACAAGAGCTATCCTAAACGATTTCGAAAAAAATTGAACCTCGTTTTTTTTGAGAAGATGGTAGGCGCTGATGCCCATCACAAAAAAACCTGCGACGATGTAGCCGGCAAAAACCGTGTGAAAATATGTGAGAATCGCAAAAGGCTGGGAGATGACCGCCCAGAAATCGGTAAGCTCCGCACGGCCGTTTCGAATCGTGTAGCCCACCGGATGCTGCATCCATGAGTTGGCCACCAGGATCCAGTAAGCCGACAAATTGGAGGCTATTGCCACCAGCCAAATACAGGCTGCATGAAACCTAGGGGACAGCTTTTTCCACCCGAAGGTCCAAACTGCAACGAAAGTCGACTCCAGAAAAAAGGCCACAGTCGCCTCGATTGCCAAAAGCGAGCCGAAGATGTCACCCACATACTTGGAGTAGCCCGCCCAATTTGTCCCAAATTGAAATTCCAGGGTCAGCCCGGTGACTACGCCCACCACAAAATTAATCAGGAAGAACTTTCCCCAAAATTTGGTCATTTGCTTATATTCTTCGTTACCTGTCCGTACATAGATGGTCTCCATTATGGCCACCAAAATAGAAAGACCAAGCGTAAGAGGGACAAATAGGAAGTGAAATAACGTTGCAACGGCAAATTGTAATCGGGACAACATGACTACATCCATCTAAAGTTTCCTCCTTAACGAATTTGGCTGTGTCGTCACAGTCTCGTGAGCATCAAGAATCGCGTTTACAAGAATTTAGTCCCTCTTGGTCTTTGCCGGTCAAGAGACTCAGAGCTTGCTTGGCCATGTCGCTTACTCGAAAGCGCGCCGGCTCGTAATCGATATAGGTATCAAATTCCGAATCATCCTCTAACAGAGAACGCAGCGCATGAAAGGCCTCTTCAAGGCCTAGCAGACCCACAGCCCGGGCAGCGAGCCCCCTGACGGCGGCGTCATTAGATTCCAGGTACTTAATTATGTGCGTTCCTGCAGGACGGATCAGATCAGGCCGAGAGTTGGACAAACGAATAAAAGCTCGGAGAAGCCCACGCTGTAAGGCCTCGTATTCGAGAAAATTCCCATTCTCGTCTGCATAGGAGGTAATGATGGAAGCATATTCGTCGGCAAGGCCCTCATGTCGTGCCATAGCTTCGCCCATCACTTCCGGGGCCCCCCAGCCGATTCCACCGGATTCGTCATTTAGGCTCCACATGAGCCTCCGCATTATTGTTCTGGCGCCTTCAATGTCAGTGTGAGCGAGATTCTCCATCACGGCACCCATTGCTGCAACAGCCCTCCATCGAACCGTGTGATCAGCATGAAGGAGAAATGAAAACAGGGGATTTATTACTTGTCTCCCCGGCAAACGGCATAACTCATTCAGGCTGTTGTCGAAATCAGAGGCCTTAAGGAGACCGAGAACCTCTCTTTTTAGGCTCCGACCTCCTTTTGTGTCATTTGAGGACATATTTCACCTGCCCTACTTGGCACCATCTAACGACCAGTAGCAAGGCACCCGGCAACGACTGTTTCCTCACAGATCATCTTTGATGGCCTTGCCAATTTCACGGCCCAATTCAACGCACTTTCTCAGGCCTTCATGGTCGGGGACAAATTGGAGGCTAAGCCCCGGGCTCAACACTTTCATTTTCATATCTTCAAGAGACTTGGTAATCAATTTAACAGCCTCTCCGCTCCATCCGTAAGAACCGAACGCTGCCCCGATTTTTCCGACGGGACGCAGCCCCTTCATGTAGCAGAGCATATCCGCCATTCGGGGAAGCATTCCGTTATTGAGTGTCGCGGAGCCTATGATCACGGCTTTGGCATCGAGCAATTGAGTTATTATATCGCTGCGGTGATCTGCACAGAGGTCCATTAACTTGATGCTCGTCCCGTTTTCAACCAGTCCGTCGGCGATTGCCTTAGCCATCATTTCCGTGCTGTGCCACATGGTGTCGAAAATGATCAAGGCCTTTTGTTTGGCGACCTGCTTACTCCACTCATCATACGCCGAGACTATCTGCAAAGGATTGTCCCGCCAAATAAGACCGTGATCAGGAGCAATCATGTCTATCTTCAGGTCCATTTTCTGAACGTCTGCGATCAGTTTTTTAATAAGCTGCGAATAAGGCAGGAGAATATTGGCAAAATATTTTTTAGCATGAGCCATCAGTTCCCACGAATCAACTTGATCGTTAAAACGCTCACTGGTGGCCCAATGCTGCCCGAAGCCATCGCTGGATATCAGCAGAGCATCTTCCTTGATATAGGACATCATACTGTCCGGCCAATGGATCATTCTCGTTTCGATGAACCGGACGGTCCGCTTTCCGAGGCTCACCTCCTGCCCTGTCACGACGACTTCGTAAGGCCAGTCCTCTCTGTGGTAGTGGTCGAGCAAAGCTTGCTTGCCTTTGGGACTGCAAAAAATCTTTTCGGGCTTGATAATATCAACCATTTCGGCTACCGAACCAGAGTGGTCCGGTTCCACATGATTTACCACCAGGTAGTCAATCTTGCTTGGTTCAATAAGTTTATAAATATTGTGCAACAGGTCGTTCTTTAGAGGTTTCTTGACGGTATCAAAGAGCGTTATCTTGTCGTCGAGAACCAGAAATGCGTTGTAGGTGGTGCCTTTGTTCGTTGAATATCCATGAAAATCTCGTATAGTCCAATCCACCGCTCCAACCCAGTTAATACCGTTTTTAACTTCCACAAGGGTTCGCAATGTAATCCTCCGTATAAAATTGTCTGAAATGAAATGGGGCGTTCACGGTTCCGGTTTGTAAGTCCCCCCTACCCCATTGGCAAAGGGGGATTAGGGGGATTCACTAAGGTACAATCGTGTTTCATTATCCTTTGAGAGGCCTGGAGCTTTCTTACTCCGGGGAGAATGCATCTTTCTCAGCGCCGCACACAGGACAAACCCAACCTTCTGGCAGGCTTTCAAAAGCTGTTCCGGGATTCGCTCCGTTGTCCGGATCACCTAACGCCGGATCATAAACATAACCGCATACTTGGCATACGTAATTTTTCATTGACTCCTCCATTTTTCGGTTTATTCTTTTAAGCCTCAAAAAAGGCTTAGTTAAGGGCATCCCTTTGAGTTTTCAGGTTTCATAGGGCCATTCGACTAAGCCCAATATCGTTACAAAGCTGCCTTAAAAAGTTAATCAGACAAACATTGACTCAGTCACTTTCCAGTGATTTTTTTTCCTATCTCTCGGCCGTAATCCTGGGCCATTTGCAGACCACCCTGCAACGAAGCCGATTTCAGTCGCAAGGGACCACCAACCATATCCATTTTGAATATATTCAGCATGGTATCGTGAATACGGTCAGGAGCTTCTCCGCTCCACCCAAACGCCCCAAAAGAACCGCCGACCTTTCCCTCCAGACCTGACTTGGCTGCAAGAAAGAGCATGGTTTTCATAGGTTGCATCATGTCGCCGTGATACGTTGCGGAACCGAACACGTAGGCGTCATACCCCGCCAAATCTTCTTCTTTAGCAACGATGTTGGCGTTGACAACTTTGGCATCAGCACCGGTAATTCTTATTCCCTCAGCAATAAGATCTGCAATATTTTGTGATTGACCCGTTCTCGTCGCATAAACTAACAGTGCCTTAGGCATTTTTTCTCCTCTTTGAATATGTTCTTTTTTCCCATCGCCGAACACTGTTGCTCATTCTTTCTTGAGGGCTGTTGAGTTCTCGCTACTGCCCGGATGGGATTCGTTTTTTAATAAAGAGTCCCGTCCCAAATCAAACGCTTGTTTCATATATTCTGGACGGCTTACTACGTCGCCTTTACCCTCCACAGCTTTTATGAGGACTCCGCCATCGTAAGACATACCAAGGGCGTCAAAAAAGTACTTTGCTGTGAGCTGAGCCCCTTCAAAAAGATTCTTTCCCTTTGTGGCACCCACGGACAAAAGATATCCGCGACCCCGGTCTAATGTCTTCCTTTCCTCAGGTGTCTTTTCAAGACTCCTCCTGCTCCACATGGCCTGGCAACGGTCAATCAAGGCTTTGGCCTGAGAAGTGATGCCGTAGAAAAAAATTGGGGATGAAAGTATTATTATTTGTGATTCCAGCAGCTTGGGATACACCGTCTGCATATCGTCATCCACGATGCACTTCCCGGTGGCGTCACATCCGCCGCACTCCAGGCATCCTTCTATCTTTAGATCACAGCAACGTATTACAGATATTTCCGAGCCTACTGATGCGGCCCCTTTGAGAGCTTCATCCAGTAAAATATCCGTATTCCCTCCCTTTCGGGGGCTTCCATAAATTCCAAGAACTTTCATGTGTGACTCGATTCCAACTTGGAGCCGGGGCTCACCCCAACCGCGTATCCTGGCCGGTCATTCCGCATTCGGGGATGTAGCACGTGACATTGACAAACTGACATTTTTCTTTACACATTTTGCAGGTTTCGGGCGGCGCCTCACTCGCTTCGGCGTCAAAAGTATACCCGCACTTGGGACATTTCCACGCGATCTTTTCCATCTTGGCACTTCCTTCCTTGTGAGTTATTGGGATTACTTGAAGCGTCACTGCCTGCCTTTCCCGGTTTCGAGAAGCAGCTTGAGGCTGTCCAGCATATCCTGAATGTTTTTTTAAAGGGACTCTAAGAGCATTGCTCATTTCTGAAGCTTATCCAGCTCCTTCATGAGATCCTCAAGCCTCGGCATAACGTTTATGTCATGAACATCGATGTACCGAATTATTCCGTTCTTGTCGATAACGAAAAGAGCACGCTCAGAAACGCCTTCGGGACGCAATACGCCGTACTGCCGGGATACCGCCCCATGGGGCCAAAAGTCCGAAACCACCGGGAACCACAGGTCTCCCATCTGCCGGGTCCAGGCGTACAACGTGGGAATGTTGTCAACAGACAACCCGATCAGTACTGCATCGTTCTTTTCGAACAGATCCTTTGCAATGTTATAGCCCGGCCATTGCTGGGAGCAGACCGGGGTCCATGCGGCCGGCACGAACGAAAGCACAACATTTTTCTTTCCACGAAACTGTTCCAGCGAAATTTTGCTCCCCGTAAGGTCCCCGAGGGAAAAATCAGGAGCCGGATCGCCGATTTTGAGTTTGGTTCCGCTGCCCGTAGGCTTCAGTACACCTGGGTTGTAGATACGAGGATCCTGAGTCTCGGCCCCAAGCTGTGCCGTCGCCAAACAAAACATCAATGCCATGGCGAACATCAAAAAAAACTTTGCAGCCACCCTAGAGTAAAGCATTGTGAACTCTCCTAATTGGGGCTGTTGTCAGGAAATAATACTTTGAGAAATGCGTTTGCATCCTTAATTTTCCCCACATGAGCCGGGAGCACAGAAACTATTTTCCCGGCTTCTATTTTCAAAGCAACGAAAGTCGGCGTGCGGATATCCTCCGATGCGGCTTTGCGGATGAGCATGTTGTCATCCGCAAACATCGGAAACTTAATACCATATTTTTTTCTAAACACATCCACTTCGAAGGGTGTGTTGCCAGCCCCGATACCGATAATTTTGACCTTGCTTCTCGTGTCTGGATTGCCCTCAATCAACTGGAACAACTCGTTTACGACCGGGGCTTCAGCTTGACATATCGGGCAGTACATGCTGAATATCTCTATCAGAAGGACTTGAGCCCGAACCTGAGGCAGTCTGAAGGTGCCCGTTCCCGTGAGGCCTAAATAAGTTTTATCCACCGCATTTTCCGGGATGGGTAACTCGAGAGCCGCCAGAGGGTCGGCACTCACACGGAAATTATTACCGGCAAATACATAACCAATCATTGCGATTTGTAGTATCGCCGATATTACCATAATTACTGAAAACTTTTTCATGGTCCTCCCACTATCGCACAAACTGTTGGGGACAGACGTTCAACTCGAGTTGCAGGTAACTAACGAGAGAACCTTCCGACGTGCAAATGTTCAACTTCACGATCATTCTCGAATAAGCCCGGTGTCCCAAAACCTATCATGTTTGGGATGACGCCGGAAAAGAAATAAGGCTGAACGATTTCTTAGTTGCGCCGCAAATTGGACACTTCCAATCGTCGGGCAGATCCTCAAAGCTCGTCCCTTTAGGAATCTTACCTTTCTTGTCCCCTTTTTCCCGATTGTACATGTAGCCGCAATTTGGTGTTTTACACTGGTAAATTACTGGTGACTGAGACATGATATCCTCCACCTGATAACGGACGGTAGGCGGCATAGCCCCATGGCTACGAACGCCAAGACCTGACTTCGCGACCGAGGCAAGCCACCTATACTCGTTGCCAAAATTTCTGTCCGAATGACACATTTTCGTTCACGAGAAAGATAATGCGACATTAATTTCGGCACTGGCTATAAAATATGGAAGTCTGTCCACGAACGAATCAGGATTTCCACAATCCGTGCAGATTGCAGAACTCCCGTGCCGTGAAGTTTCCTTGAACGGGGAACACTGCCTCTGGGGCTTGTCCTGGCTCCAAAAATTGCCGATACGCTTTTCCGTCGGCAATGATCTCTATCCATTCAATGTAATGTTTCTCTTCCATTGGATGGGCGACACTTCCCACTGTAACCTTAAGGCCATTAGATACAGCCTCTTTCACGGGGATGTGTTTTTCTTTTGCTGCATCAACAGTGTTTTCGACAAACAGTTTCATGGCCTTGCCGCAGCAAACCATTTCTCCCATGCCGGAATGAAGCATTTCTACGATGTTCCCACATACTTCGCATTTGTAAATCTGAAGTTTTTCCGTCATTTTCTGAAACCTCCTCTAGGGTCTATGATCAAAGTGTTGATGAGTAATATTTATTTACTCAAAATTACTTGAGAAGCAACAAAACAGTATAAGACAACGGCTTACCAGTTTTCCGCCAATATCTCGAAGTAGCCTCTGGGATGCGCACATGCCGAACAGGATTCAGGCGCCTCGGGACCCTCATGGAGATAACCGCAATTCAAACAGCGCCAGACAACCGACGTGTCTTTCTTGAACACCTTGCCGGACTCAACGTTTTTCAATAGATCGCTGTATCGCTTATCGTGCTGTTTTTCCGCAATGCTCACCGCTTCCCATATCTTTGCGGCAGCATCGAAACCTTCTTGCCTGGCAATCTTGGCAAACCCAGGATACAACTCGGACCATTCATAATGCTCGCCCGCGGCAGATTCCTTGAGGTTGGCTGCGGTATCGGCTATGACACCAGCCGGAAAACCTGCCTGAACCATCACTTCACCACCCTGAAGCTGCTTAAAAAACCTTTTTGCGTGTTCTTTCTCCTGGTTGGCAGTCTCTTCAAAAATCATGGCTATCTGTATCAGGCCTTCTTTGCGTGCCTGCGACGAAAAATAGGTGTAACGGTTACGCGCCTGCGATTCTCCTGCGAAAGACGCAAGAAGATTCTTTTCTGTTTGAGATCCCTTCAATGCTGACATTCTTAGCTCCTTTTTTATATTACGTTGAGGTAATACCCTGTGTGCCGGCCTCCCTGCAACGTGGACAAATACCGACAAACTCAAGACGGTGCCACAAAATCTGATAATCACTGACACCGTTCAAAACCTGATTAATAGTGGGAATCGGGCCGGAAGACACATCTTCAACGCAGCCACACATAATACAGCGAACGTGATAATGGTTCTCGGTTATCCCATCGAAACGCTTTTGCGTGCCCGCCATTTCCAATTTCTGGATCATACCCCGCTCAGATAGAATTTCAAGATTACGGTAAACGGTCCCAAGGCTTATGCGCGGCAGGCGTTTTCGTACTATTTCATAGACTTCGTTCGCAGTAGGATGACTCTTAAGCCTGCAAAGCTCTTCCATTATTACACGGCGTTGTTGTGTGGTTCGCTCTTGTCCCTTGGCCGCCAAAAAGATCAACTCCCTTGGTAATAGTAACTATTACTAATAATGGGGACAAAATGCGCGGTGTCAAGTCCGACGAAAGAAAATTTGTCTTCAATCGGAAAAAATTCTGATTCCCCCCGTCCTGAACTCTATCGCTAACATGCGTGAAAAAGCGAAATGAACTTGAAATTTACCGAATCGAATAGCCCCTGGTCCGTGAGTTTCAGTTCCGGAATGGGGGTTAGGGCCATGAAAGAGAGTGTTGCGAATGGGTTATCGAGTGTACAGCCCATTTCTTTTGCCGCTGCCACCAGACCATCGAGTCCTTCCCGAACCATTGCAATCGGTTTGTCGGACATTAGTCCTGCAATCGGCAGAGGAAGCCTCCCGATTACCTGTCCGTTGTCCAGAACCGCCATTCCCCCGCCCATGCGGTCTGCTTCATGGGCAGCGGCCAGCATATCTTGATCATTCGCCCCGACCACAATGATGTTGTGGGCATCATGGGCAACCGTGCTTGCGATAGCACCCCTTTTCAGGCCAAACCCCTTTATCAATCCGATTGAAAAATTACCCGTACCCCTGTGTCTCTCGATTACAGCAATTTTGAGTATATCCCTGCTGGTGTCTGCTACAACTCGCCCGTCAACGATAGGGGCTTGCTCGATCACCTTTCGGGTAATGATCTGCCCAGGAACAACTTGGATGATGTTTACCGAATTTCCTTCGGCTTGAATTGACAGATCTTTGATTTTTTCCCAGGCGACGTGAACACTGCTCCCGGTTCTTAGGGACGACCCTGCTCGTGAAGGAATGACAAGCTTTCCGTCATGCGCAGCGATAGAACCCGCATGATACACCGTACTGATTTTCAGTTCTTCGAGGTCGTCGATAATGAGCATATCGGCCGAATACCCTGGGAGTATCGCGCCCAATCCTTTGAGGCCGAAGTACGTGGCTGTATTGATCGTGGCCATCTGAACCGCGGTAATGGGATGGATTCCTTTCTTGATCGCCTGCCTGACTATGTTGTTGATGTGGCCTTTTGCCAAAATATCGTGAGGGTCCAAATCATCTGTGACAAAAAGGCAGTTGCGTGAACTGTGTTCGTTGATCAGCGGCAGGAGCGCGTCCAGATTTTTCGCTGCCGAACCCTCCCTTATCATGATGCGCATACCCATCCGGAGCTTTTCTTGTGCCTCCTCAAGGGTTGTGCACTCATGATCTGAGCCTATCCCCGCGCTTATGTACGCACAGAGTTCTTTTCCGGTTAATCCCGGCGCATGACCGTCTTTGACCTTTCCCCTGAAAACATCGATCTTTGCCAAGACTTCGGGGTCAGAATATATGACCCCGGGATAATTCATCATTTCTGCAAGTCCCAGCACACGCTCATGATCCTTGAAAAGCTCCATTTCCCTGTGGGTGAGTTCTGCCCCCGACGTCTCAAACGGTGTGGCAGGAACACAGGAAGGAAACATAATAAAAACTCGGAGGGGTAATCCTTCGCTCGAATCCAGGATGTAACGGATCCCATCCAAGCCGAGAACATTTGCGATCTCATGAGGATCAGCCACAACGGTAGTTGTTCCGAGCGGAACCACATTTGCGGCAAACTCAGGGATAGACAGCATACTCGATTCCAGATGGAGGTGTCCGTCGATAAACCCCGGCGCGATAAAACGCCCCTGCAAATCAACTGTCTCAATTGCCTCATAGTCTCCAAAGCCCACTATGCGGCCCTCGTGAACAGCCAAGGAAGCCGTGTGAATACTGCCCGCGAATACGTTGATCAGGCGCCCGTTTTTTAGGAGTAGATCTACGGGTTTTGTACCTAAGGCTAAATTGATACGTTGCGCTAAGTCCATTTCTTGGTTCCCTTTTGTGTGTTCAGGTTGGTTTCTTTTCTTCGAAACAGTGACATGCGATGGGATTTGGATTCCGATCTTATACCGTTGCGCTATCTATGGCTTTTCGACAATCACATTGTTCGTATGTGATTTTAGACAGAGACCGGAAAAATATTTTTTTCACATTCTCCACATTATTGTTCATGGTCTCGGCAATCATCTCCCAGGTCACAGGGGCTTCGCTGTCATGCCACGTGTCGTAATCAGTGCTCATGGCTGCTACAGCGTAACAAATACCCGCCTCTCTGGCGAGTACGGCCTCTGGTACGGTGGACATATTGATGATATCTCCGCCCAACATTCTAAACATACGGCTCTCGGCCCTTGTGGAAAACCTCGGCCCTTCTATGGTAACCACCGTGCCTCTCGGATGATGGATGATTCCCTCGGTGATACATGTTTCGATGAGGATACTTCTCAAGCGCTCGCAAAATGGATCGGCCATAGCCATGTGCACTACCTGGTCGCCTTCGTGGAAAGTGCTTTTACGCGTCCTGGTCCAATCGATGAACTGATCGGGAAATACGAGGTGTCCCGGCTCAATTTCTTCCCTAAGTGACCCGCATGCCGACGTGGCTATGATGTGTGTCACTCCCACCTCTTTCATGGCCCAGATGTTCGCACGGTAGTTAATCGCCGATGGCATTATTCTGTGGCCTTTTCCATGACGCAGCATTATCACGGTTTCGATCTCACCGGCCTTGCCGACGATTAAATCAGCGGATAGTGAGCCGAATGGGGTTCCTTTCTTGAGGGATCTAACGTCTGTAAGAAAATCAGGGTCATCGAAACCCGAGCCACCGATCATACCGATCTTTACCACGGCATTCTCCTCTTATCTTTGTATAGAGACGCTACAACAGTCAGGATTGTAGAATTGCATACGATAAAGTGTCAACACAAAGGAACCTGTTACACAAGCGCGTTCGATGAGTTGCGTCTCATGGCAGGTCATACAAATTCGCCGGCGAACGGGATTAATCAAACCTGTGACAAGCACAGGCAGGGTGAACACATCTGCGCGCCGATAGTGTCAAAATGCTTGCGCATCGGTATCTGAGTGCAAAAAGTCGTCATCATTATTGGATCTCATCAATCTTTCCATGATATTTGTACCAGCCTGGTGGTAATAAGGAATTTTGACTTGACATTCCGAAGTCTTATTAACTAGATTGCGTATTATTAGGCAGTTTTGTCTTTTAGGCTCTCGTTAGAGGGGAGGTTCCTTCTGCCCACACTTGTCTGCATGCGCTTATTTCTCGGTCTGATTATGGTCGGGATGTTTGTATTCCTCACCGCGCATGGTCGTGCCCAAACCGGCCCTGAAGGCGAGTGCATTTTTCTCGGCGTCAAGAGTAGTGATAGGGTGGGCAAAACATCTGCACAGCCCGATGGTAAGCCTGACGCTGTATTTTCTCTCACCCTCAACCCCCGCACTTCCGACTTGAGAATTAGAGAAATTGAAATACGAGCCTTTGAGCCCCCGGGAGAGTGGAATACAGCCGGAATGAGTCCGGAAGCCGGTTTCATAGGAGTAGCAGCAGCCAAGAATCCCTCGGAGATTATGAATAAGCGTGGGGGGGCTTTGAATCTTACCCCTGGGCAAACACCCCAGCTCCTCCTTTTCATAAGCGACGACGGTAAGTTCTCCCAGAAAGACCGCCGATACCAAGTAAAAATTATCAACAACGACGGTACTTCCTGGAACGCCCCCATCAAGACGGAAGCAGGACCCTCGAGCCCGAGCCCATCGAGCCGGACCGGAGTTTTTCCCGTCCGGATGTCGGCTCTCCTGAAGGGGATCAGCAGTTATGATGCGGTGAATCAGAGCAAGAAGATCGGTGGTGACGAAAAGGGAGATGGGCTGTTCGTTCTAAGCCTGGATGCACGTGATAAGGAAATTACCGGCATTGAAATCCGAAATATTGATGGAGTGCCTTCTGTCTGGGACACCGTCCCCAGTACGTCCAACGGGGCGGTGGGGGTAGCGCTGGTGTCAGACCCGGTTCGCCTCTTAAATAATCGTGACGCGAGCGTCAAGATCAAAGTCAAGGACCGCGTGGACCTCAATCTGTACGTCGCGGATAACGGCAGTATCGCCGGCGGTGCTACAAATTACCGCATCACGGTTACTTTTGCGGATGGTGAGATCTCCTGGTGCCCAGTTCAGAAACAGGAGAAGGGCTTAAAGGACGCAACTCAGGAAAAGCAAGGCAGCGGCCTTGCTAAGGTAAACTTCCTTGGAACCTGGCTCGGATTTGCCACCACCGATGCGGTGGGCCGATATTCGGAAATTAAGCCTGACGGCGCGGCTGATGCCGTCTTTAGCCTCGATATCGAGATTTCTCCCCGGAGCTTTATCACGGGAATAGAAATCAACAGTATGGATGGAAAATCAGGACGATGGGCGACCGCTGGGGTCGATCCAGGGGCCTGGGGTCTGGGTGTTGCGTACCAGACGGCACCCTCTGCTCTTTTGAACAAGCCTGACGGCTCGATAAGGATAGCTGTCGACGACAGGGTCCAATTCTATTTGTACACCGCTGACTCCGGGGACCTTGCCTCAACGACGAGCACACTTCGGATCATTGTACACCTGGCCGATGGGTCTTCTTTTCAGCAATTTATCGTCAGGTCTCCTTCCACCACCTCGACAGTAGCGCCTGGAGCCGACGAACATGTAAAGGCCAGGGGGGTTATCACCTGCGAGTTCAGGGGCTTCATAGCTGATCTCGTAAACACATCCACCCGGCCGGCCAAAGATGGTTACCTGGACGGAACCTTCATCATGAAGCTCCAGGTGAATGACAAAAAGCTTGCCAAAGTGGAGATCGGCGGTGATGACGGTACGATCCGCTGGTCGAGCGATGCAAAGCCTCCGATGATGTTTCTCGGCGTTGCGCTCTACCCGAAAATTTATAAGCTCATCAACGAGAAGGGCGGGCCCATGCAGTTACACCTTCCAGGGCGTGTCACCCTCTATTTGTATGCGGCGGACAACGGATTGTTATCGGATCCCAAGTCCCGACTCATTGCTACGGTAACTTTTTCCGATAAGACCACCCTTTCCTCCCAGGTGATCAAATAGCCTTTCGGCCAAGAGGCGCCCAGGAGTCTCCTATGAAGGCAATGCTTCTGGAACGGACAAGGCCTGTCCAAGAAAAACCTTTGAAAATAAGCGACATTCCTATTCCTGAACCGGGACCGGGGCAAGTTCTCATCAAGGTCAAGGCGTGCGGCGTATGTCACACCGATCTTCACACGGTCGAGGGAGATTTACCCCTCCCGAGACTCCCGTTGGTTCCAGGGCATCAGGTCGTTGGCCGCATTGAAAAAACCGGGCCCAATGCAAACCGTTTTACAGGACATGAGAGGGTTGGTGTGACCTGGTTCTTTTCAAGTTGTGGATTGTGCGGGTTTTGCCTCCAGGCAAGAGAGAATCTTTGCGGCAATGCTCGCTTCACGGGCTTTCACGAACAGGGAGGTTATGCCGAATACCTGGTGGTTCCTGAAGAGTCTGCATTCCCCATCCCGGAGGCATTTTCCGACATTGAGGCGACTCCTCTTCTATGCGGAGGCGTTATCGGATTCCGAGCCCTTCGGCTAAGTGAAATCAAGCCCGGGGGCAGCCTGGGGATGTACGGCTTCGGAAATTCAGCCCACGTGGTCATACAGATCGCGGTAAAAAGAGGTTGCCGGGTCCACGTGTTTACTCGCAGCCGCAAGCACCAGGAACTGGCAAGGGAGTTGGGGGCTGTTTGGGTGGGAACGACTGAGGACTTCCCTGTGGCCCCTCTTGACGCTTCCATCATCTTTGCGCCTGCCGGGGATATTATCCCCATCGCTCTGAAAGCTCTGAACAAGGGAGGCACCCTGACTCTTGCGGGCATCACCATGACCCGGATTCCCGCCATGGACTACAGCTTGATTTATGGAGAAAGGACTATCCGCAGCGTAGCAAACACCACTCGTAAGGACGCAGAAGAACTCCTGGTGGAAGCATCAGAAATTCCTGTCCGAACCGTGGTGGAGACTTTCCCGCTCGAAGATGCCAACGAAGTGTTACTGATGATGAAACAAAGCCGACTGCGCGGCGGTGCGGCACTCGTAGTCTAGGGCAATTTAAGTCGGCAATAAGCTTGCCAAGCCTGATTTCATGTTTTTTTGGGGAGAAGGTAGAGTTCCTTGCAGAACTCGGTAAAACCGTCACCCCGGCCTTGACATAATATGGATCGACTGAAGGATTGAAAATATGTTCACATTGATGTTATGATGGACGACGTTGGGACGATCATTCCAGACCGCTTCGAAAGCTCAACTGTATGGGACTGTATAACCACAATTCCAGAATCGGAAGGACCGCAGGAGCAGCCTTGAATTTGCCGATTCATAAAGGAAGGGATTCGCTGTGAAAAAGTTTCTTCTGGTGCTGCTGATGACTATTGGTATCAGCTCTTCAGCCATGGCACAAATGTTTGTCGCCGCAGATGGCGGCATCGCTCCAGACGGAAGTCTGAATTACGTATTCTCTGCGGGTTCCTCGTTTGTGTTCGGCGGCCCCATTTATCCCATGCCGCAACCGTACTGGATAAATCCGCCTACAAGTTCCGTGTCGGGATTCCCAGGCCAAATTCCGAATATTTTCTTGCCTATACCACCTGAACAGTGTCAATAGAAGAGGTTTATCTCAAAGCCTATTTCGACTTCTACAACTGCCGGAGAAGGCGCCAGTGCCTTGCCGGAAGAACCCCGGATGAGGTTTACTGGACCACCTTACCCCGAACCCAGTTACAGCAAGACCAAGCAGTTTACCACTCATAAATCACGTTCAGTTGTTTAA
>Ga0007800_10000337_pt1 | contig 19632 bp, 25 predicted proteins | sample CryBogmetaGMA14M_FD_60366 | JGI IMG/M metagenome (GOLD analysis project Ga0007800, IMG submission 60366) | Freshwater microbial communities from Crystal Bog, Wisconsin, USA - MA14M | ecosystem: Environmental > Aquatic > Freshwater > Lake | place: Crystal Bog, Wisconsin, USA | collected 2009-07-06 | reverse complement strand
TATCAGTGGCTGTTTTAATAATCCTGGCGATAGTCAAAATTGGCAGTATCGCCTTTCAATTTACGGGCATGGAGCCCAAAATGGCGATGTTCCAATCACTATCTGCCTTCACTAACACAGGATTTACCACCAGTTCCGCTGAAAGTGTAGTGCAGCACCCAACCCGACGATTGATAGCTTCTATTATGATTATTATGGGTTACATTGGTGTAGTTGGATTAATTGTTACTATGATTCGTTCCTTTGCTGTTGAATCTGGAATGTGGCAGCCCACTCTGGTGCGATTATTGTTTATCATACTTGTCATTTACGCCCTATATTTTATCTTCATCTTCACTCCGCCGGGCAGAAAATTAGGTGAAAAGTTCGCTCGCTATCGTGCCCAGAAAAATTTAGCTGGGCCAGTACGATAACAGGTACGCCCTTAGCCCATGCACATCAACTGCACCATGCTGCTCCAGGTTGCTGCGGATAAAGGTCAACAAGTCAAACATCTGTCCCGAAGCATGGTCTAAGGCTAGTAAAAAAGGGGGATAGTAATTTTAAAGAGCCATCGAGTAGTAATCACAATTAAAATAGTAAGTGGCAACGGGTGGATTTGGATTATTTACAAGAGACATTTATGCGAAATGAAAAAAGAAACAATTAATATGCTACTGTAGGTACAATTATGAATATTGGAAAAACACTCTATATCATCAATAAAAAAGATTGGCATGAATGGCTTGAAGCCAATTTCAACACAGAAAAGGAAATTTGGTTAATCTATCCCGCTACAGACTCAGGCAAGCCACGAATACAATACAATGAAGCGGTTGAAGAAGCCCTCTCTTTCGGCTGGGTAGACAGCATTGTTAAACGTAAAGATGAACATTCATCGGCTCAGCGCTTTTCTCCCAGGAATCCTGATAGCGAATATTCTCAGGCTAACAAGGAAAGGTTAAAGTGGTTAGTTAAGGAAGGAAAACTCCACACATCAATAAAAGAATCAGTCGAGAAGGTTCTCATAACAGAGTTTTTATCTCCTCCTGATATTCTAAAGGCAATTAAAGAAAACCCGAAAGCTTGGAAAAACTACCTGAATTTCTCTCCAGCCTATCAGAGGATCCGTATCGCTTATATCAACAGCGCTCGTAATAGGACAGAGGAATTCAAGAAGAGGTGAAACAACTTTATTAAGAAGTCAGAAAAGAACAAGCTAATAGGGTTCGGTGGTATTGAAAAATACTATTAGTTGCATGTCGTTAACAATAGCAATATAACGAATTGTTCATCAACCAGAAAGATATGCTGCATTACCTGCGGGATCCGGAAATGGACACCCGTCCAGCAATAAAATGAATCGTAAAGTGTAATGTTATGGTTGTTTAAACCAAATGGCGGCAACATGTGGATTTGGACCACCGGCCAGAGAGTTATCAGTGCAAGATACAGATTAACCTCTGTTTCGTTTGGCACCATGAAGTATATATTTGCTTTAAGCCTCATCTAGCTATCATTTGGGCGATATTGTTGCTAGTATTGGTCAGCCAGTACACGGGTTTGAATAATATTCAAACCACAGGAGTCAGCTATGTGTTTTTCAGCCCAAGCGAGTTTTACCTCAGGCGTAGTCATATCCGCAATCGGCGTCGTTACTGTTAGCAAAGCCAGAAAGCCAGAGCAGAGGCTTTTTGCAGTTATACCGCTCTTGTTTGCTTTCCAGCAGTTCGCCGAGGGTGTGCTATGGGTCGCGCTGAGATCGGGTGGATATGAACATCTTCAGAATGTTGCTACACATATATTCCTGGTAACGGCACTGATTATCTGGCCTGTGATGGTGCCGTTATCCATGTGGTTTATGGAGACGGTGAAAAAGAGACGGAAGATTCTGGCCGGGTTGATGCTGGCAGGAGGCCTCGTCTCAATATTTTATACAGTATGTCTCGTCTCTTTAAGCGTCTATCCCGAGATACAAAGTTTTCATGTGGTGTACGTCAATAATTTTCCCGGCACGCTCCTGGGGATAGGGCTTGGCTTCTATGCGGCCGCGACTATCGCGCCTCTTTTTGTCTCGTCTGTCAGACGGATGTGGCTGTTCGGAATTTTAATCGCCACCTCGTTCGTTGTCACCGGAATATTCTACGCGGAGTGTCTGACCTCTGTCTGGTGCTTCTTCGCGGCGCTTATTAGCATATCGATTTATTGGGTGCTTGTTGAGTCCCGAAGTGAGGCCGGTGTATTGGCGACAGAAATTCAAAAGTGATCGCTAAGGATTTGTGCCTAGATAGACATTGGACTTCTCCTTCTTTTGTTCGACTTGCGCGAGACGATAGTCTCGACTCAGGAGATGGTCAATAGACATGTAGCACTCAAAGTTTGAGTTATGTGAGTTTTTCTTTAAAAACACCCTTTTCTTGCCTATCTATTGACTTGCCGTTTCCATCATGTACAATATCCCAAAGCGAGGTTCTTGTGAAACGACTGTTGGTTGTATTACTTGCGGTTATAAGCTCTTTGCTTATTTCAGCTTGTTCAAATGGGACATACCTGACTCCGTTCAACAACTTTGAGCTTACCACCAGCACCACCACCCTGCTACCCTCGACTACAACAGCAATCGTTACGACAACCGCAGCAGCAACTACTACTGTAAGTTCTGGTGGAATAGTACCGGACATTAAGTCTCATAGTGTCACTTCTATGGCTGGCTTCTGCACATCTTGCCATGGTAACGGCTTTATCTTTCCTGCTGACCATTGTGGCCGTACCAGTGAGCAGTGCCTGATCTGCCATAAGGCAGCCGGGACATAAGCCTATCGAACTGAACTCATCGCGCCTGCGCCTTATCGCGCTCTCTGCTGCCCAACTCGAGCGTTGTCTCAATAATCTTCCGGTACTCAGCAGTGAATTGGGCTTTCCAATCTCAAACAAAATTATTGACGCCAACGTGATAAGAGCCATCAACATGAAGCTAACCAAAATGGCGACTACTGATGCCTGCATGCATGACTGGTTCACTTACTGGCTGATCGTCATCAAAGATACGTCCACAGGGATGGGTTTGATCGGGTTCAAGGGTTATCCGAACGTGCGGGGTGAAACTGAAATCGGCTATGGAATTGATGAGAGCGTTCGCAACCAGGGATATATGAGCGAAGCGGTAAAGGCTCTCAGCCAATGGGCGCTTTCACATCCGGAATGCCAGGCAATAACAGCCAGTTCAGTTTCAAATCCGGCATCGGAACGGGTTCTACAGAAACTAAAGTGGCGTAAAATTCGGAAGAAAGACGGGACCACCGATTGGGATTTACGCAAGGAAGTACAACAGTAGAACAGTATTTGGTGGCAACGGGTAGATTTGGACCTCCCCAAAATGGGTAAAAAACATGCTATACTACTTTACCCATTGAAACTAACAGGAGGACATAATGAGTGATTGGATGCTGGTGTTAGGGTGGGGTTCACCTATTGGGATCGGAATATTTCTAGTGTGTTTGGCGACTATGATCTTCTTGTTGTACAAGGCTAATACCAAGAGAAAAGAATAGTCTCTCCACGGACTAATTCTGAAGGAATAACTTATAAACAGTGGAAGAAGTGGCAACGGGTGGATTGAATAGTGTAAATCACTCTCTATGTTTTAGCATATATCTTTTTTAGAAGGCCGCGAATTTTTCCAGGATAGAAGGAGACAAGAAAATGAAAAGGGTTCTTATTGCTTACTTTTCGTTGACAGGCATAACCGAAAAAATGGCCGAATTCATCGCGGAGGGTGTGCGCTTTAGCGGGATGGAAGCAGTTAGGAAAAAGGTATCGGATATTAAGAAGGCAGGTGATATTGAGGGTTATGACGGGTATCTCTTTGGTTCACCTACTTATCACAGAGACATGGCTGAGCCGATGAAGACTTTCCTCTTTTTGGTCAAAAAGGTCAACATGGAGGGAAAGTTGGAAGGAGCTTTTGGCTCTTACACCCACAGCGGTGATGCGCCCCAGATAATTTTTGATACTATGCAGCACGTTTTCAAGATGAAACCTTTCGAACTCGGTTCGTTTAATCTATTAGAGGACGTTGTTCCAACCAGTGAAGGGATGCGAGCTTGCCAGGATTATGGAAAAGTTTTCGGTGAGAAACTCTAAATTTGAAGATCGAGTATGAAGTATCCCCCGGGTTATGCTATGAGCTAAACCGAAAACTACTTCGAACTATGCTGAAAATTAGAGGAGGCCACTTTCAATATGGCCAGGTATAAGTGTTCAGTGTGCGGCTGGATTTATGATCCGGAAACCGGCGACCCCGATGGCGGGATAGCTCCAGGTACACCATTCGAGAAAATACCCACTGACTGGCAATGCCCCATATGCGGGGCGGCGAAAGGTGAATTCGAAAAAATAGAGTGAATTGCTCAATGTTGCGAGGTATGCGTTAACAGCGGTATAAGATTTTAAAACAAGTCATGGAAACACCAAACATTGAAAAATAACAACAAAACAAAAGGAAGTGACGACGGGTGGATTTGGACCACCGACCAATTAATTAAGAGCGTTGATGTTATTAGTCGTTTATTTACTTTTTGGGGCGTTTAAAAGTTAATGTCGTAGTTTCCCCTTCTTCCAGATTCAAGAAAACTTTACCAAGGATCAAATCCCAACCCTCATCGCCCAGTTGATTAAGAAGAGGTACTATTCCCCCATCTATTTTCCCGCTTCTTTTCAGACTATCTATCCACATCGGGCTTAGAATATTTACGATGAGATATTCCCATTTCTGAACGGGTGAAATCTTAACTTTATCCCCCTCTTCACTTATGGGTTTGGTATTATCCGCGCGGGTAATGTTATTTTGTGATTCTTGTTGCCGTACTATCGGAGCGGGAGGTGGGGTTACAGCTAATGCCGGCGCTCCGTTATCATTGGTGGAACCACAGCTGGCGCAAAAACGAACATCTTCGGACATTTTGATCCCGCAGTTTTTACAGTATTTCATTTTATTTCCCTCGTCACAAAGAATATGGTGATACTCTCACGCTCGCGTTATGAAACGCGAAATCCTCGCATAAGTCCCTTTATACATGCCAAAATCGAGTTTGTATCCAAGCACACATTACGGCGGATTGATCACCAAGTTTAATGTTACAAATTCTTCGGTGCAACACATCGTAGTACCCCGTTGAATATCAGCTCACTGTCATCGTAACCGGGTTCCGCAATTCTGACAGAAACCTGCACCCGCTGGAATTTGCCCGCCACAGCGAGGGCAAAAGGCACCCTGAGGCGGCGGATACTGCGCCGGATAAGGAGGAGGCGCGTACTGGGGCGGATAGGCTCCCTGTGCCATGCCGGAATACTTTGGATTCGGCCCGTACTGATTATTGGCTTGCTGGCTGTCTGCTAACAAAATGAACAGCAGTATGAACTCCCCAATCAAGGGAACCATGCTGACGAAAACCCACCAGCCGCTGCGACCGGTATCATGCAGGCGACGCACTACTACAGCCCAGCTGGGGATAATGATTATAAGACCATAAATGCCAAAAATGAACGCAAGCAACATCCAAGACGAACCGCCTCTAGCTAACATAATATAGTAAATAGCGTAAAAGGCCGTGAATATCAGGCTATTGATCAGGGCAAAAGTCCAGTACTCCCGGCGCCGGGCACGCCCGCTGAAAGTGGCATATTTCTTTAAGACTTCCATGTACCAGTGCATCTTTCCCTCCTATTAAGAAATGGGATTATACTGCTCGCCGCCATTTTAATTGAATCGAACGCTCGTGGTCAAGAATCTATTGGATAAGCCATTGCCCCGCCAATGCACCAATAACCGGCGGTTCATACATCTTTCCCCTTCGATTTCGTGACTCATTAATAATAGTCATACCACGGCCGGTTTCTCCTGAGGGTGTCGATAACGGCAAGCGCCCAGACGGTTAATGGCAGGGCATAGCTCAAATCAATCAGTACTTGGTCAGGCAACCACGAAACATTAGAGACATAGAATTCCATGGAAAATGTCGCAACGACGATAGGCAAACTGCTCAATATCAGCCCCAGCCAGAATTTCCATGCGTCACGTTTGTAGGTATACAGCCACGTCCAGTAGGTGAGAAACACGGCGAGCAGGATAGATATGGTTTTGTTTTTACGGGATGTTGGCCTATAACCGCCTGAGCTTTGTTGTGGATAGGACTGGTAAGCTGGGTGCCCCGAGCCGGGAGGGGCACCGCAGGCGTTGCAAAACCTGTCTGTTTGTCCAAGACGACGGCCGCACCCCTGGCATGTTGCCATTTTCATCCACCTCCAACAGTACCCCTATTATAAACTATGTGTCAATACAGCCGGGGATAAAACTGCAGTTGAAAGAACATGAGGAATTCCGTCGATGATTGATTCCTGGCGGTTGAGTAATAACAAAATAGTGGCAACAGGTGGAGTTGGACCACCGACCAACCGTGTCTATGAACGCCAGAATGTAACGCTCAAGCTTCCGTAGACAATGATGGCAATAAAGGCAAAGATATACTATCCCAAAGTGGATGGGATTGCGGAAGCTCCCATAAGCCCCACCACACAGGTTATCTGTACTATACTGAGCTGTTTTGTAATCAGACCCACGTTCATCAAACCGATAATCTGATTGATGAACCCGAAGCCAAATAAAACGATTCCGGCCATAAAGATACCGGATACCATTATTCCGCTGCCCTCGAAAAATAATGATGCCTGTGAACCTCCGGATATAATAGCTACCGGTCCGACGCCGTCAGCCCCTAGCCCCAGTGCAAGCAGAGTACCACCAATAGTGATAAGGCATAGGCTTATCATGCCAGCCCTATTCTGGTCTCGCAAGTCCAGGTATTTGGTAATGACATGAGCGACAAGTATCGAAACGCCAAAAGCTATCCCGCTGATGATATGTCCCCAGAACCATCTCACTGATTGACTGGCGGCAGCTTCTGTTACGAGGTTGTTGGAATAGTCCGAAACAAACGGTATCGTGAATATTCCCAAAGCGAGAACTATCGGGAATACCAGGGTAATAGCCGCAATACTTTTATTCTTCATTATGATGCTTAGTTTGAATATTCTTGTTTTTTGCAGCCCGATTGTAAAGGGCGTTCTGCCAATTTGACCGAATGAGAGTCAACACAGGAAAAAATAGTGGCGATGAGTGGATTTGGACCACCGACCAAGGGCTGTTGATGTTTGGCTAGCAAATTGGACTAATTTTTGGGTTTAAGCGTGCTCCTTCTTAATCTTTTCAACTTCTTTTGCAATCGCTCCAACATCCGACTTTCTCTCGAATAAGAAGACCCTCAACCCGTGAAGTACTACAAAAGCGCCCCATATAGTTAGAGGCCATAGAAACCATCTATTGCCCGTCCAATCACCGGAGTTGGCAGTTTGCCTAGCGGCATCACCTGACAGTGCCCAGATGAGAATCAAGACAGCGTTTACTCCTATATAAGTTATCACGTGGTTGTAGAAATCTTTCTTGGCTTTAACTCTCTTTTTAGCTTCGTCCAGTATTTGTTCGTCTGTGAGGATAGCCACCATCGTTGCACCTCCAAGTATAATTTGATACAAAGTTTAATCCCTAAAAATATGGTCGTCAATACCCCTATTTAAATTGTTAAGCTAAAACATGAGAGAGTGGCGAAAGAGCTTTTACTACCTTCTTTTCAGCCCTGGGTACTTTGATCTTGGCCAATGGATTGGACATCAGTACCTCTTCTCCAACAAGAAAACCAAGAAGGACTGATATGGCTCGGTAATACTTCTGAATGGTTGTGGAATTGATAGACTGTTTGGCTCGGGGACAGTTGCTATTGAATCTATGTTTTGTGTCTCGTAGATAGACGAGGAACCCTCGTAAGTGTTGTGTGGTGATAAGGCTTACATCATCCGGCCAGTCATAGGTTCTGGCATACCATGCAAACCCTTTGAGCTTGTCGGTGTAGCACTCAATAGTCCCGTTAGACCTGCCTTCGACTTTACATGTCATGAGAAAGTTTGTAATCCCCTCTTTTAATGTGATTACATCATTTCGTGCCTGAATAGACATTGGACTTCTCCTTCTCTTGTTCGACTTGCGCGAGACGATAGTCTTGACTCAAGGGAAGGTCAATAGGGATGTAGCACATATTTTGGTACTAAACAATTACTTTGATGTTCTAACTAACATTTTTAACTTCTACTTGCCAATGCTCATAAACGAGCTTATCATTACAACAAATCCTCAACGCATGTATAAGGAGAATGCCGATGGCTTCTGAAATTAAATCCTGGCAGATTGTTGATGGTAAATTAATATTGATTGAGTCTTCTCTCGCAGGAGCCGGTAGGAAAGAAAAGAACGATTTGGAGGCTTGGATTAAATCCAATGCTTCAGTGCTTGGCGACGATATAGTGGTTATAGGAGAACAAGTAAAAACAGCCACAGGGTTTATTGATTTCTTAGGCATTGACCGTAGTGGCAATACTGTAATAGTCGAGTTAAAGAGGGATAAATTACCAAGAGATGTACTAACTCAGTCCATCGATTATGCTTCGGATGTAGCAGATTGGGAATTGGAGAAATTTAGCGAAATTTGCATGGCTTACACAGGCCAAACCTTTGAAGATTATTTTCAAAAGACGTTCCCTGATGTGCCGATCGAAGACTTAGCCATTAATCAGGCACAAAGATTGCTTCTCGTAGGATTTGGAGTTGATTCATCCCTAGGAAGAATGGTTGAATGGCTCTCGGACAAATATAGTCTCGGAATCAATGCGATAGTTTTGAAATACATCAAGACCCCTAAAGGTGAAGAGATACTGTCTCGCATGGTCATAATTCCAGAAGATGTCGAGAAGCAGAAGGCTAATAAAAAGAAGTTCATAATCGAAATGGCAGATGAGCCCGGGACATATGATGAACCTACTTTGGAAACGAAGCTTATCGAATATTTGTCAAACAATCTGTACTCTTCCCAAAGGATTAAAGCTTACCTTTTGCCATTGCTGCTTGAAAGAGGTCAAGTCACGAGAGAACAACTCAGAAAAGAATTTGTGCGCCTTAATGCCGCGCCAGATGAGAGTCAAGCAGGATATTTTCTCTCACTGATTTCAAATCAACTTGGTCAAAAATCCAAAGATTTCCTGAGGCAAATTATATCGTATGATTATCCAAGGAACGACTGGGAGAAAGATAACTTTAAAATTAGGGAAGAATACGTCCAATTAGTAAAACGAGTACTTGAAAAGGTGAAGACACCTGTGACATGACGTAAATATTGTTAGTGTAGTCGAAGTAACAGAAAAAGTGGCGACGGGTGGATTTGGACCACCGACCAAGGGCTTATGAGTCCCCTGCTCTACCACTGAGCTACGTCGCCACGCAGAAGATTATTTTATAGGCCAGCCATAACCCTGTCAACCTAGCATTTCATTTCATACCCCCTCATAGGGTAGAATAGTGCCGCAGTATTCACCCGGGAAACGGAGATATGAAAAGCACAAACCGCCTTCTGGTTATCGCCGCTATTTTTGTCACCTGTATCATCACCGCCAACATCATCGCCGTCAAGGTCATCAGTTTCGGTGATGTCATTTTACCCGCCGCCGTCATCGTCTTTCCGCTGAGCTACATTTTCGGCGACATTCTCACCGAGGTTTATGGCTACCGCTGGGCGCGGCGCATTATCTGGCTGGGTTTCGCCTGCAACCTCATCTTCGTTATTTTCGCCTGGCTGGGAGGATTGCTGCCATCCGCCCCCTTCTGGGGAGGGCAGAATTCCTATCAGATTATCCTGGGTTTCACCCCGCGTCTGCTGCTAGCTTCTTTTTCGGGTTATCTGGTGGGTGAGTTCGCCAATTCCCTCATCATGGCGCGTATGAAACTCGCCACGCGCGGCCGCTGGCTGTGGACGCGCACCATCGCCTCGACCATCGTCGGCGAGGGTCTGGACACAGCCGTTTTCATCACCATCGCCTTCATTACCACACCTGTTTTCACGCCCATGCTGATCGTTTATCACTGGAGCGCCAAGGTGCTCATAGAGGTGCTGGCGACACCCCTGACCTACAAGGCAGTAGGCTACCTCAAACGCAAAGAAGGCGTCGATACCTACGATGAAAAGACCAACTTCAATCCTTTTGCTTTTTAGAGGCGGAATATGAAAATCCGTTTTCTGGGCGCGCATAATACCGAATCGAGCAGCAGCGGACTGATGTGTCTCCTGCTGGATGAATCGGTGGCCCTGGACGCCGGATGCCTGACCTCCAAACTGTCTCTGAAACAGCAGCTCGCCTTGAAAGCCGTGCTATTCACACACGGCCACTACGACCACATCCGCGACCTGCCGACGCTGGCCATGAACTGCTTTCTCAACGGCGGCGTAGTCCACGCCTACGGCTCGCAGGCGGTGAAAGATGCGCTGGCCCAGCACATATTGAACGGCCAGATCTATTCACGTTTTTTCGAGCGGCCCGTGCTGGATTTCCACACGGTTGAGCCGTACGCCACGTTCATTATTGACCGCTACGAGCTGACACCGGTTCCGGTAAGCCATTCCGTTCCTACGACGGGTTATCAGGTAATCTCCGATGGCAGGAGTTTCTTCTACACCGGAGACACAGGCCCCGGACTATCGGAATGCTGGAGTCATATATCGCCTGACTTGCTCATCATCGAGGTTACCGCCTCCAACCGCTTTACCGAGTTCGGGCGCGAGTCCAAGCACCTTACGCCGCAACTTTTAAAAGAGGAGCTAACCGAATTCCGCGAAATCCGCGGCTATCTACCGCGGATCATAACCGTTCACATGAATTCTTCACTGGAGAGTGAGCTTGCTGTCGAGTTGCATGACGTTGAGTGTAACCTCGGCTGCGAAATCTTGCTGGCGCGCGAAGGACTGGAAATCCAGGTTTAACTGAATACCCCACAAATACTGAATTCTAATATCTAAATCCTAAACAATTTCAAAATGCCGAAATACAAAATTTGGAACATTTGAGATTTGAACTTTGTATTTATTTGGAATTTGGTGCTTGGTGCTTAGTATTTGATTAGTTTTTGGTACTTAGGATTTCGCCTCAGCTTCTTCAAAGCAATCATTCTATATGTGCTAAAATAGGAACAAGCGCAGGAAAGCAAAAAATGTCTGTTTCGAAGAAACTGACCATAGCTGCCGGGTTTCTGGTCGGCATCATTGTAGTCGGTGCAGTCGGCTATATGCTGATAGAAGGCTGGAATTTCATGGACGCCTTCTACATGGCCATCATTAGCATAACCACCACCGGTTTTTCCGAGGTACACCCGCTGGATACAGCCGGGCGTCTCTTCACAATCTTTCTAATAATTGGCGGGGCCGGCGGCGCTGTTTACGCCCTGACCGTCATCGTGCAGTATGTCATGGAGGGGCAGCTGGGCAGCGCGCTGTGGAGGCGAAATATGAAAAACCGCATCAACCATCTCAAAAACCATTTTATCCTGTGCGGCTACGGCCGGGTGGGTCAGGAGATTGCCCATATCCTGTCTGACGAAAAGGCCGAATTCGTCATTATAGACAAGAGCCGCGAAGCGATTACCCAGGCCGAGCTGAACAACCACCTGTACGTCATGGCAGATGCCGCCAGCGACGAAGCCCTCAAAGAAGCCGGCATCGAGCGCGCCAGGGGGCTCATAGTGGCGCTGGGCAACGACGCCGATAGCACCTACGTCATACTTTCGGCCCGCCAGATCAAGCACGATATTTTCATCGAGGCGCGCGTTTCCGCCCCCGAAGCCGAAGGCAAGCTCAAGAGAGCCGGCGCCGACCGTATCATTTCACCTTATTCCATCGGAGCCCGTCGCATGGCCATGCTGGCGCTGCAGCCCGAGGTGGCCGACTTTATTGACATCATTTCGTTCAAAGGGCAGGAGTTGCACCTGGAAAATCTGACCGTGGGAAGCGGCTCTCCGCTGGCTGATAAAAACGTGAGCGATGCCCGTCAGCGCAGCAAAGCCGTCGTGCTGGCAATCAATAAAAACGACGGGCAACTGGTGGCTAACCCGCCCGATAGGGAAATAATCCAGGCGGGCGACAGCCTGATAGCTATGGGCACCAGGGATGAACTGCGTGCTATGGAGGGTATCTGTGAAAGCTGCAAACTCGAAGAATAAGAATAAGACCCGGGTCGGCATCGTCAACGTGACGGGGTATGCCGGGGTGGAGCTGGTGCGTCTGTTGAGCCGGCATCCAGGTGTCGAGCTGATCTCCGTGAGCGGCCGCAGTGCCGCGGGTAAAAAACTGGGGGAGGTTTTCCCGCATCTGGCGCGTCTCGACCTGACGGTGACCGCGGAGCTCGCAGAGGTGGATTTCGCCTTTTCGGCGCTACCTCACAAAGAAAGCGCCGCAGTGGTGACTGAACTCATCGCTGCCGGCGTGAAAGTGGTGGATATCAGCGCGGATTTTCGTCTCAAAGACGCCGCACTTTACCAGGAGTGGTACGGCTTTAGCCATCCGTCGCCCGGGCTGCTCGCCGAGGCGGTCTACGGTCTGCCCGAGCTCTACCGCAAGGATATCACCAGAGCGCGCCTGGTGGCGAATCCGGGCTGTTACCCCACCAGTGCCATACTTGCACTAGCCCCGGTTATTAAGGCTGGCTTAATCGGCAGCCATGTAATAATCGACAGCAAGTCCGGCATCTCAGGCTCGGGCCGTACGCTGAACCTTTCTACCCACTACGCAGAGGCTAACGAAGATGTCACCGCCTACGCTCTGGAAGGACACCGCCACCTGCCGGAGATGGAGCAAGAACTGTCGCGCTTCATGCATGGAGCCAGACCTGTGCTTACCTTCGTACCGCACCTCATTCCCATGACGCGCGGCATACTCACGACAGTCTACGCCCCGCTGAGCGGCAGGCTGGAAGCCAGCAAGGACGGCATCACAGAGCTCAAGGTGCTCTTCCAGGATTTCTATAAAGACGAGCCCTTCGTGCGCATTTCTCTGGCACCGCCACATTCCAAGTATACCTGGGGCTCCAACATATGCCTCATCCATCCGACTATAGATGTGAGGAGCGGGCGCGTAATAATCATCAGCGCCATTGATAACCTGGTCAAGGGGGCGGCCGGGCAGGCCATCCAGAACATGAATCTCATGCTGGGACTTCCGGAAACGATGGGGCTGGAGGCGGCGGCGGTCTATCCGTAAATACAAGCACCAAGCACAAAATCCTAAACACTAAACAATTCCCAAACTAATAAATCCAAAATTATTAATTTGGATTTTGGTGATTCGTGCTTATTTAGAATTTAGATATTAGAATTTAGGATTTACTCTGTAGGTTTCTTGACCATCAATGCCCGCTCGCGGCATGCCGCCGTGCAATCTTCCTCGAACCTGAGTGTGGCACGGCAAACTTCCAGGAGCGTCTTCCCGATGGCGAAACTTCCGTGCCCTCTAACCATCACCAGCGAGTTCTTTTTAAGCTCGCGGGCTATCTCATCGGACAGAACGCCCGCAACAATCCCCGCGCTCGTGCCGACGGCCACAACTCCTCCCGGCAATTCCAGACCCCCATTAATCAGCGAAAGGGTGACGGCGCTGGGTGGGTGCGCATGCACAATGACATGGGCGGACGTCTCGGTGTAGATGGCGCGATGTATGGGTAGCTCACACGATGCCAGAGGCGTGGCGCTATCGTCCGCGTAAATGCCTGTCTCAATAAGGTCCGTGGAGGTCAAAGCCGAGAGGACACTGCCGTGTCTCGTGATGAATATATGGTCTTGAAGACGAATGCTCAGATTGCCGCTGGCTCCGCTGATGAGGCCGCTGCTTGACAGTGTCCGGCCAGCGGCCTGGAACCCGGGCAGGTACATTTCAGCCTACCCGGCGGATGACGCCTATAACGCGCCCCTGAATTTCCACGTTGGCGGCCCGTGCAAAAATAGGCTTCATGGTGCTGTTGGCGGGTTGCAGGCGCACGCGCGCCCCATCGGCATAAAACCTTTTGAGGGTGGCCTCTTTTTCGGCCTTCAACCACACGGCTGCCATATCACCGTTCTCCACCGTATTGACATAACGCATCAAGACGATGTCGCCGTCGTTGATAAGCGCGTCGACCATAGAGTTGCCCTTGACGCGCAGGGCGTAGACGTTTTCCTGGCCCCTGACAAGGTACTCCGGCGCATCAACCGTTTCCGCGCCGACCGTGGTATCCCAGCTATCGTTATCAGGCACGGGGATAGGACTGCCTGCGGCAATGATACCTATGACGGGGACAGCCTGACGGCGTTCGCCGGACATGGACTGAGGCAACTCGATGCCGCGCGAGACTTCGCGGTGGCGGCGGATGTATCCTTTTTTTTCCAGGATTTTAAGATTGTAGTCGGCCACCGAGGTGGAGCTGAGGGAGCAACCGGCGACTATATCGCGGATGCTGGGTGGGTATCCGTGGTCGCGCCAGAAAACATTTATACAATCCACTATACACTGCTGCCTGGTAGAAATTTCCGCTGGTTTTTTTAATATTTTTATCATAACGAACGCCCGTTCTATAATATAAGCGCACAGGACTACTATTGTCAAGAGGAGACCTTAATCTTACAAAAACGCCTTAATTGTGATGGTTAATTAAAAGAAAAACCGGGCTGATTTTTCAGTCCGGTCATTTGTGAGATTAAATAATTCGAGAAACTATTGTTTGGCGGTTTTGTTGAGTTTCTTAGCCAAGCGGCTTTTCTTGCGGGCGGCGGCGTTGGCGTGAATGACGCCCGTGCCAGCGGCCTTGTCCAGCGAGCTGGCAGCCGCTTTTACATCGGCCTTCGCCGATTCTTCACCCTTCTTCACGGAACTTTCAGCTTTGTGAACTACGGTCTTGGTAAGGCTGCGCACGGATTTATTGCGTTCCTGCCTGGCTCCAGCCACGCGGATTTCTTTTGTTGCCGATTTGGTATTGGCCAAGATTTTCCCTCCCTTAAGCTTGACAAGTCATTATACAACAAAGCGAGGAGATTGACAAAAGCACCTAAAAACCAGAAACTGTGCCCTATCTTTGTATAACGGCAGTAAAAGAGGACCACATGGAGTGAATCTGTTACGCTTGTGAGTTTTGCACAAGAAGTTCAAGGTTGAAAAGCCGTTCAAGGGTATGAAACTGTGCCCGCAGTGCCGCGAGCTCAGAAAAACGGTTAAGCGTTGGATCAAGTGCGGAGTATGTCCGGAAGAGGTGCCTGCATCGCCCGAGCGATGTAAATAGTCGCTTATTCTAAATCAAGGACCGCCCGGGTCAATACAGCCAGCCCTCCCGAATGAAAGGAACCGCTTATAGTACATGATTGGCCTAGTTTCGTATCTATTTTTTAGCTTTCATGGCATCGGCACAGGCTTTGGCATGGAAGGGCAACCTTTTACCACCGATGGTTTCATAATACGGAGAGAAGGCAACTGACCCGCCGCAGAAGGCGCATTTGGTCATGGTCTCGGCGGCCTTCTTGGCCTTGTAGGCCTCTGCACAGACTTTAGCGTGAAAAGCGGTCTTTTTGCCGTCTATGGTCTCATAATACGGTTCATACGCTATGACACCTCTGCAGAAGGCACACTTTTTCTCTACAGCCATCTTATCCTCCATCTCAAATTTTTAATATCTCGGGATACTGCACTCATATTCACTGTACTATATAAAATCACCTCCGCCTCGATAAATCCATATTTATTGATGATACTGCCTGGCGTCAAGAAAGAATCAATGACCCAGTTGAATGGTCTCAGAGTCTTTAAACGCATTGGCTCTCTCTAGTCAGCGAACAAAAAGAGAGAAAGGCCGTGCCCCTCTCTCTTGGAAATAGACTCGGACGCGGTGCGTCACATCCCCATGACGCTGTAGCCGCAGTCGACGTAGAGCACCTGACCGGTGATGGCCGCCGCCCCGTCGGAAGCGAGAAAAGCAGCTGTCGCCCCTATTTCTTCCGAAAGCACGTTGCGCTTCAGCGGCGAACGGGACTCGTGATGATCCATCATAGCATGAAAATCGCTGATGCCACGCCCGGCCAGAGTGTTGACAGGCCCTGCACTAATACAGTTAACTCGAATCTTCTTCGGTCCGAGGTCGGACGCCAGATACCTGGTCGAGGATTCGAGAGCAGCCTTGGCCACCCCCATGACGTTATAGTGCGGCATCACTTTTTCGGCTCCGTAAAAGCTCATGGCCACAATGCTGCCACCGTCTGCCATCAGGAGAGCAGCTTCGCGTGATAGTGCCACCAGGGAATAGGCGCTGACGTCAAGCGCGATTTGGAAAGCCTCGCGGCTGGTATTCACGAACTCTCCATCAAGCGCTTCGCGCGGGGCAAACGCTACTGCATGTAGCAAAAGATCGAGGCGCCCAAATTTTTCCAGTATGTGCTGAAAAACAGAGGCTATGTCTTCATCACTAGTTACATCGCAAGGTAAGATGACAGAACCAGCGCCCAACGTCTCGACAAGTTCTTCAACTTTCTTCTTGAATCGCTCTCCCTGATATGTAAAAACGAGTGTAGCTCCTTCTATATGCCAAGCCTGAGCCACTGCCCAGGCGATGGAGTTTTTGTTGGCGACGCCGAATACCAGACCGATTTTCCCTTTTAACTGTGCCATAAAATCTCCCGGAATATTTCATGTATCCTACCATTTGTGTGGGCGCTCTTGTCAAATGTCGTATTCGATTGTATCCAAGTTCAAAGAGCTATTGCCTGCCGGGAACGTCTCTGCTATCCTTTAGCCTTATCATGGACAAAAATGAAAACAACACTGTGCAATCTAGCTTCGTCCGACGCGATTATTTCAAAATAACGCTACTCGTTTTCGCCATTACAGCATTGTGGCAGAGCCTGCATGGCTTTATCCTACCCGTACGCATACTCTATTTCGTGCCCGAAACGCAAAAAAACACCTACCTGGGACTTATTACCTTCACAGGGCTGATCCTGGGTATGTTAGTCCAGCCTATTGCTGGAGCCCTTTCCGACCGCTCGCACTTCAACTGGGGGCGTCGCCGCCCGTTCATTTTTTTCGGGATGACCGCAGTAATTCTCCTCCTGTTTGGGATCGGAGAAGCCCCGGTTTATGCCGTCCTTTTCGCTAGTTACTGCCTGATGCAGGTTGCTTCCAATATAGCCCAGGGGCCTTACCAGGCCTTCTTACCGGAACTGGCGCCGCCTGGAAAACGCGGTATGGCGTCCGGAGTAAAAAATCTGCTGGAAATCCTGGGAGGAGTGGTCTTCGCGGGCATCAGTTCAGTGCTGATAGGCCACTATAGCAACGGACAGGGCAGTTACTGGCTGTGGATTAATCTAGGGTTGCTGGGCATGATTCTGGCGCTGGCAACAGCAGCTACCGCGATCTGGATAAAAGAAAAAACCTCTGCCATTCGCACCGAGAAAAAATCCCTCTGGGCCAGTTCCTTCGGAGTTTTCTGCGTCAACCTGAAACAACACCCCTCTTTCGCCTGGTTTCTGGCTTCTCGCTTGTTGGTGTTCGCGGCCTTTACCACTATTCAACAATTCGCTCTCTACTTCTTCAAGGATGTGGTAGGCGTGGCTGACCCGGCAGCGGCGAGCTTTCGCTTTCTCATCGTATCGGTCATCGGCATGCTGATGGCCGCTTATCCTTCCGGCTGGCTCTCGGATCGTATAGGCCGTAAGCCCATTGCTTTATCAGCGGCGCTGCTGGGTGCTCTGGCTCTTTTGCTGATACTGTTTCTACCAAAACAGGTCAATATACTGCTTTTCCCAGCGGCGCTGCTGGGAGTGGCACTGGCAGCCTTCTCCAGCACCAACTGGGCGCTGGCTACTGACCTGTTGCACAAAGGCGAGGAGGCGCGGTATCTCGGGCTGGCCAACATGGCGACAGCCGGCGGCGGGGCGTTGGCGCGGCTCATCGGCCCTGTCATGGATTTTGCCAATAACCGTGTGGCCAATCTTGGTTATCATATAATGCTGCTTGTCTGTACGGCGTACCTTATCGCCGGGGCGCTGCTTTTATTGAAAGTGAAAGCTAACCCGAACTAGCCCAACCTAATGGTCGTTGCCAATAAAGGGAGCGCTCTGTTATACTTTGGAGTTGTCTTGCCCCCATCGTCTAGTGGCCTAGGACAGCGGCCTTTCAAGCCGTCAACAGGGATTCGAATTCCCTTGGGGGCATTCTAATTCCTCCGGATTCCCCCTATAATATACTCATGGAATCCCATCCGCGCACTAAAGCCCTCAAAGCCGATCAGCTCAAGGGCGAACTGAAAGGCGACCTGGCGGTCTATGAGCAGGTCGGGCTATTCCAGCGGTCCGTCAACCGCAACACCGCCTACCGCTACCGCGGCACTCTGTTGCGCTACCAGCAGTTCCTCGCCGGCAACCCGCCCTGCCTGGCAGCCACCTACGAGTACCTGGGTTCGCTGCGTAAAAACAACTTCGACCCCGCCACGCTACGAGTATACCGCGCCGCCCTCTCGGGCTACCATCAGTTCCGCGGCGAAGAGTTGAAATTCAAGGTCAAAGTGCCCGAAACCTCAGCCAAGTACGTCCCCTGGGATGTCATCCAAAAGATGCTGGCCATGGCCGCCCCCAAACCGCATGACGAGATGATACTCCGTCTGATGGCCGATGCCGGGCTGCGCCGCGACGAGATCGTCAACCTCAAGCTTGGTAACGTCGAGGGCAACCGGCTGCGCTTCATGGGCAAGGACAGTAAAGAACGCACCGTGCCTATGACGGGCGAGCTGCAAAAGCTCGTCGGAGAGTATTCCCAGGGCAGGCCTAAAGAAGCTTCCCTCGTCGAACTCGGCGAAAAAGGCGTCTACGGGCTGGTCAAACGCTACGGAGTGCTTGCCGGCATGCCGGAGATAACGCTGCACGACCTGAGGCGCGCCTTCGGCACCCACCTCCTGAACGTCACCGGGAATATCCGCATCGTGCAGGAGCTGCTGGGCCACTCCAACGTCAACACCACCCAGGCCTATACCGCCGTGACCCTCGACAACATGGTGGAAGCCATCAAAAGGCTGAACCAGCCTGCCGAAGGAAGCGACAAAACGGCGAATCCGCCGACAAAGCAGGGGGCAACAACGCAAATCTCCCCGGATTATACTGAAACCCAGCATAAGCTGAAAATACGGGAGCTGGCTAGGAAGCTGGCGGATTCCATCAACCCGGCAACCCTGTGGAGCGAAGACTTCTTGCGGCGGGAACCCGTGGAGTTCAAACCGGGCAAATACTCCTTCTCTCTCGGGGCGATCACCATCGATAAAAGCCGACGCATCGGTGTTCAGATCCATGAGCCCGGCACAGGGATAGCGGAGCCGCATCTCGTCCGGGCGCTTTATTCCCACTTGAGCACATCAGGATCGAAATATGCACAACTGGTGAGCGAGGGAGGCGGACTCGACGGTTGGGCGAGTGACGCCGGGCAATATGTAGAAAGCCTGCTGAAATTCCTAAAAGTTATTGCCACCGAAGTAAAGGAGCTCGACGCCAAGATCAATTTCCATGACGAGGTAGAGCCGGGACTGAATAAATGGTTTGTCCTGACCGTGTGGAAAGATGCGATACAAAATGCCTCCGGCCATCCTTGGATTGAAGACTCCTGGTATCAACCGCCCGAGAGTGTTTCCGGGACCGGCCTGTGGCAGTTGCGCTGCGGAGCGTATATC
>Ga0007800_10000336_pt1 | contig 19673 bp, 18 predicted proteins | sample CryBogmetaGMA14M_FD_60366 | JGI IMG/M metagenome (GOLD analysis project Ga0007800, IMG submission 60366) | Freshwater microbial communities from Crystal Bog, Wisconsin, USA - MA14M | ecosystem: Environmental > Aquatic > Freshwater > Lake | place: Crystal Bog, Wisconsin, USA | collected 2009-07-06 | reverse complement strand
CCTGCTGTAAGACGCTTAAAGAGTGTGAAGAAAATGCGGACTTAATCTATCATGAATGGCGAAAGAAGCAACGTCGAGTTATCGTACTCTCACTGATTGAAGAGAATAACTGGACCGAGATATTGGGTGTCCTTGAGCAAACGACGGATGACGCTTATCATGCGGGACTATTGCTCGAGCGCATCGCTAGATATAGCCAAAAATATTAAGCCTGTCATCTGCCTCAGGGAACCTCTAAAGATTGTGTCGCAAATATTCAAAGGCCTTAAGTCACACCTGTTTGTGGGCAACGTTTTCCTGTCAAAGTCATAAACTGCTTATGGTCTGAAGTCCAGTGATACGGGAACGTAAGTTAAGATGCATCGTGACAAACGACTTTGCCCGAGCACGCTGTCTCGAACACCTTGACATTTCATCTGACTATCCTCGACACCTTTGTTTTCTCGATGCTCATCGCTTGACCGTGACTAACCCGAAAGGTATCATTCCAATAAAATGGTCAATTAAGTCCATTGTATTTCCTATCCTTTATCTGTGCTATGGATAGGGTCGAAAATAGCTTCCCTGAATAGGCTCTGTATGAGCTAACTCGTTGACCGAGTGGAGCAGAGACTAATCAGGGTTGTTGCACGACAGGCTTTCGACCTTGCTTTCCAGCAGATTTCGGGAAGTTATTTTTAACCAACCCCTTAAAACCTTTTTAAGTGGCGCGAATATCATACGGAATTCCTTCATGAGCAAAAAGCGCGTTCTGATCATGTCCGTCAGCGCAGGCATGGGTCACATCAAGGCGGCGGCGGCGCTGGAAAAAACCTTTGCTGCCGATAAAAGCGTTGGAGAAGTCATCAATAACGACGCCCTGCAGTACACCAATAAACTGTTCAGGGATTTCTATTCCACCTTCTACACCTCCTTGGTGAAGTCAGCGCCCAACTTCCTCGGATGGTGGTACAAGACCAGTGATGAGCCTTGGCGAACGGATACCATGAGGCACATGATCGACCGGCTGAACACCAAGCCCCTGGTCCGATTTATCCGTGCCTTCGATCCTCACATCATCGTCTGCACCCATTTCATGCCCGCCGGGATTATTTCCCACTTGATCGCGACTGAACAGTTGCAGGCCCAACTTTCGATCGTCGTGACCGACTTCGATTTTCACGCCATGTGGCTGTCGCGTGCCTTTCATCGTTACTTCGTGGCGATCGACGAAACCAAAGCGTATCTAGAGATGCTGGGGATGCCGACGGATCGAATCACCGTTTCCGGCATTCCCATCGATCCGGTGTTCGGTAAACCCGTCAATCGGACGCGGGAATGCGTTCTGCTGGGTTTAGACCCGACGAAACCGATATTGCTGCTGTCTGCAGGTGCGCTGGGAGTCAGTTCCACGGACTTTATCCTGGAACAGCTCCTGCTCCTAAGCCATCAGGCTCAACTATTGGTGATCTGCGGCCGCGACGAAGAACTGAGACGGCGCGTCGAGCAGCGTGTGCAGAATCTACAAAGTCGTGCGGTACGGGTTTTTGGTTACACCGACGAAATGCACCGCCTGATGAAAACTGCGGATCTCTTCATCGGCAAGCCCGGCGGGCTGACCACCGCCGAAGCCGTCGCCAGCGGTTTGCCCATGTGCGTACTCAATCCGATTCCCGGACAAGAAGAACGCAACTGCGACCATTTGCTGGAAGAAGGTATCGCGGTCAAGTGCAACGACCTCATCACGCTTCCCTTCAAGATATCCAAGTTGCTGGACGATCCAGCCAGAATGGCGGAGATGAAACTGCGAGCACTGCGCTTCGCCAAACCGGATGCAGCGCAAACGGTGGTGCAAACGCTGATCGAAGATCGCCTGCAGCCGCTGTCGTTGTCCCGAAAACAACGGTTGGCGATGGCGGAAAGCACCCAGATTCCATGAAATCACGGGAACATGGGGACTTCTTGTGGGGGGTCGCGACGTCGGCCTATCAGTCCGAAGGAGGCTATAACCAGACCGGCATGCCTCATACCAACTGGGCCGGAGCCGAGCAACGGGGTGAAGTGGAGCCTGCGGGTCGGGCTGCGGAATTTTGGAGCCGTTACCGGGCAGACTTCGACGCCTGCCATCGCTTGGGACTCAACGCTTTTAGACTCAGTGTCGAATGGAGCCGGATTCAACCGACAATGAGCGACGCCGTGGGATCGCCCCCTGCCTTCGACTATCAGGCACTGGAAAGTTACAGCGAAATCCTGTGCCAATGTCGGAATCAAGGTTTAGAGCCGCTGGTCACTCTGCATCATTTCGTCCACCCCGCCTGGCTGGGTACCGATGCTTGGCTATGTGACTCGGTGATTAACCACTATGTCAACTATGTCCGTACGGTGGTGCCGTACCTCAATCAAAGAATGGTTGCCAAAGGATATGCGCCGATACGTTACTACATCACCATCAACGAACCTAACATGCTGGTACTAAATACCTATATCGGTCAGCAGTTCCCATCTCAGGCTCGGCGTGGTCTGCGGACTGCCGTTAAAGCCATCGATCATCTGCTGGCGGCTCATGTGCTCGGCTATAACGCCATCCACGCGATATACCGGGATGCCGATTGGCCGACTCCCCTGGTGACTGTAAACAACTACTGCAGCGATCTCTACTGGTGCGATAAACTGCTGCTCGACCTGTTGAGCTTGCGGGAAAGGCCAATCAAACCCACGGCGATAAACGCGCATATTCGCAGCCAGGCGACAGCATTCGAAGCTGCGCTGACCAATGCTGCGATACCGCTACGCAAAAACTTCGTCTCGCTGATTGGCGCCAGCATCCGAAACCTTAGTCATCGACTGGGCATGCGCTGGTTCGATATCAGTCGTCTGCCCTGCTTGCTGTCGGCTCTGACTGATTTACCTGGAAACCAACTGCTCGATTATATAGCTATCGATTACTACGATCCGTTCTCGGCACACACCTTCCGTCCACCGGTGTGGTGGGATCACGAGTTTAAGAACAAATCCCTGCGGGCCTGGATCATGAGTACCATCACAAGCAAATGGTGGGATTGGACTATTTTGCCGCGCGGGCTTTATTTCTTCTGCCGTTACTATGCGGATGAGTTCCCCGACCGTCCTCTGGTCATCGCCGAAAACGGCATGGCCCTGCACCGTCGCCGCGACAATAACTACACTCATCGTCGCGACAACATCAGCCGCAGTGAATTTCTGCGTCTGCATATCGAGGAGGTCATCCGAATCGTACGCGATGACATACCGTTGATCGGTTATCTGCATTGGTCGCTGTTCGATAACTACGAATGGGGTACCTACACCCCCCGGTTTGGTCTCTACAGCCTAAATTACCAGACGGGTACTGCCCGACTGGAACGGGATCATCACGGTGATACTCCTGCGGCGACCTACGCACTATTGATACGGGAGGCGAATCGAATAATGGGTTCGGGAGTTGTCGGGCGGCCAAAACCAGATTAGTTCGACGCTTTCGGCGTACTTACCTTTCCGGTTGCTGGATTTTCTTCACTGTGGCAACTTTGACAGATGAAATATCTAAAAAAATAAAACTTCGTGTCTTTCGCGTCTTCGTGGTGAATAAAAGACGTTAGCGGTTAACGTGAACCACCTTGGCGGGTGCAAAGCCATTGAAATTAGTAGCTGTCGCGCCGCTATAAGCACCGATGTTTCTGCTGTAAAGAAGATCATCACGTTCCAAGTCGGCAGGGAGATCTTCGGTCATGGAAATAACATCCAGTCCGTCACAGGTAGGGCCAAATACCGTACAAATCTGGGTCGTCCCTGTTTTGAAAGCGTCAAAGTGATATTGGCAGTGATCAAAAATTATACCGGAAAAAGTACTGTAGACGCCGTCATTGATGTAATAACAAAGCTTGCCGTGCCGGACTGCCTTGCCGATGATTGTCGAGACTGAAGTTCCGGCTGTCGCAACAATAAACCGTCCCGGCTCGGCAATAATTTTTATATCGGGTGGAAAGAGTCTTTCCAGTTCAGAATTTATCCTTTTAGCCAATTCACTGAAAGGCTTTACTGAAGAGTCGTAGGGAGCCGGAAAACCACCGCCAATATCCAGTAAATTCATTTTGTTATAGCCGCGTTCACTGGCCTGTTTAAAGATAAGCGCAGCAATATTGATGGCTTGCACGTAGTTCTCAAAATTGGTGGTTTGGCTTCCGACATGGAAGCTTAGTCCCTCGACGGAAAGTCCCGCCTTTTCCGCCTCTAAAATCAGGTCAACTGCTTCATCCGGTTCTGCGCCAAATTTTGAGGAGAGCTCCACCATGGCACCTGCATTGGAAACCCTGAGGCGAAGCACAAGCCGGGAGTTAGGCGCGTATCGCCTGATTTTGGCAAGCTCATCGAGGTTATCGAAGGTCAGCAGTGGCTGGTAACGGTCAAGCTGCATTAGCGTCTCGTTTGCCTTGATCGGGTTCGCATAGATAACATGCTCCCGTATCCACTCATAGCGTTCCTTATCCGGCATTGCTTTTATGTTTTCGTAGACCACTCTAAATTCCGGCATTGACGATATATCAAAACTGGCACCGGCATCGAACAAGGTTTTTACTATGGCCGGATCAGGGTTTGCCTTAATCGCGAAATAGGCTTGGACGCGTGGAAGATATTCCTTTAAGGTCGCATAATTGCTTCGCAATTTGTTATGATCTATCACGAACAACGGTGTTCCGTGGGTTTCAGCAAGCTGTTGCAAAATGTTTGCAGTGATCATGGAAATTTCCTTGGTTTTGGTGTTTTAACAACACTACACACTGAGCATGAGAAGCAAAATGGCGATTAGGATAGTCTCATCATCCGGATGACGGACGTTATTTCAGTCGATCAGAATAACCGTGATATTTTAAAAGTAGAAATCATCAGAACACTCTGAATTAAAAAGATTATCGGCCAATAATTGAGACTCTCAGGGAAGCTACTAAAAAGCAGAAAAAGTAACGGAAACAAAACACCATTAACAGTAATGGGTAACCCTTCAAAACCGGCTTCTTCAGAAATATTATAACGTGCAAGTCGAAGCATGCCACAGGCAACAAAAAATAATGCCACTATGATACCTAAAATACCAGGGGAGCTCAGGGAATAAAATAACAAAGCCGGGGCAACGCCAAAGGATACCAGATCAGACATTGAATCGATTTGTTTGCCAAACAGATTCTTTTGATGCATTAGACCGGCTATTTTACCATCAAGCACATCAAACACCACTGCTAAAAACAGCAGCAATGCGCTCAAATCAAAAAGACCGTCAATTGCCAGAAAAATCGAAAGTACGCCGCAGCACAGATTGCCAACGGTAAAAATATCAGCAATTTTCATTAGACTTAACATGTTCATATCACTACCTTAATGGTTAATGTTAAAAGCATTACAAGCCTATAACAGACTCATGACAAAATGATGAATCTCGGTAATAACAAATCATGGACAACCAGAACCACGTTAATTAAAACCGGATTTTTTGAAAGTACCGGTTCCGGGACGGCTTTATCGGGTCAATATTAACTATGAAAACAGGAGCCTATCAACAAGGTTTAGAATTTAAAAAATAGCTAAAAACTGATATCTTGGCGATGTTAAGATGTTATAAAATAAGGGTCAAAAAAAATGGGATGATAATTTATTAGTGTCGGGACAACTTATTGGCTTACACTGTTAGTTTATCTGAAATATAAAGAATGAAGTATTGGTTGACCATGGATAATGATACGCTGATAAATGAAGCCAGGCATCTTTATGCGGTATTGCAAGTTGAGCGACTTGTGCAATCCATAAAAAATAAAGCCAGATTTAAGCGCCTTGATCGTGCTGTATTATGTGCCTATTGTCGTTATCAACGTCGGTTAAATCGTTGTGTTTTGTGTTACAAGGTTCGATTGGATGACTGTAATCGGGGCTTTGGGGGGAAAGAACGCAGGTTCTGCCCGGCGAGTAAAAAACATTCCATTAACCGATGCATAGAGCGGGATAGCACGTAAAAAAGCAGTTTTTATCATCATCAGTGTAATCAGGTGGTTATCAACATTTAGAATGATCATTTTTCCTTACCCTCTCTTTTTCATCAAACCTTCACATTTTTTTAGTAGACTCAAACATTATGGAATATAGCGGTAGCGGTTCAACGTATTGTTTTATCTTTTTTATAAAGAGTGACCGCGCTGAGTATCGTTATTAATTAATTGCTTTGTAGTACAGGCTGGTCAAATGGTAGCCACAAAAAAAAACACTCCCGACCCCTACGAAGATGTCCTGAAACAAATTCTTGCCGAGGTCGTTGATTTACGCCAGAAAATTGAAATCAATGCCAATCAGCGTTTGCAAAAATATCGTGGCAACTTTCATTCCGGTTACTTTTCTAAAAGCGCCTGTAACCTCGCGCATTATCTTGCCATGCGACAATTTGATCTTCGTCATTTACAGGATCGCCTCGCTCAGGCTGGTTTATCTTCGTTGGGCAGAGCTGAAGCGTCAGTATTATCGACGCTTGATTCCCTGATCGATGTATTAAAACGGGCAACAGAAAAACACTATCTGCCGGGTGAAAAAACCCCCTGCGAATACGGGTTTAATCGCGGACAGCAGTTGCTGGATCAACATACGATTGAATTATTTGGTCCCTTTCATGAGCGCGATGATTACGGTAGAGCGCATGTCATGGTGACTTTGCCCACTGAGGCCGCTCTGGATTATTCGCTGGTCAGTTCATTACTTGAAAAAGGCATGACCTGTGCCCGTATCAATTGTGTACATGATGATCCGGTTATCTGGCAGGCCATGATATTAAATGTTCGCCGCGCAGAAACCGAAATGGGTCGTTCCTGCCGTATTCTAATGGATCTTGCCGGACATAAAATTCGTACGGGGTCCATTGCGCTTGGGCCTTCGATTTATCATATTCGTGTACAAAAAGATCGAACCGGAAAGGTTGTAACTCCGGGGTATCTAATCTTAACCAGCAACCCGGAAGGCACCGTTGCTGACAGCACATTATTTTGCGTGTCCATTCCAAAACCTTTGCATCAAAAACTTGCGGAAGGCCTGTACTTGGGGTTTATTGACAGCCAGAACAAACAGCGTTTCCTGAAAGTTGAAAAAGCACTTTCTGATACGGATTGGCTGGTGAGTTGTGACAAAACGGCTTACCTTGTTTCAGGTTGCACCTTAACGTTAACCACACCCCAACAAACGGATGATCCGATATCGGCTGATCAATTTACGCTAGGAAAATTTACCGGGGAGCCTCAGGATATTCGGGTATTTAAAAACCATTTGCTGTTACTGACACCGGGTAATATCGACGGCAAACCGGCTGAGCAAAATAAGGGGCTTTTAATTCATCCAGCGCAAATAGGGTGTACGCTTTCTTCCGTTTTGGAAAAACTTAAAATAGGCCAACCGGTTTGGATTGATGATGGAAAACTGGGCGCCGTCGTAGAAGCGGTGACCGAGCAAGGTGCATTGTTACGGGTAACCGTGGCAAAAGCAGGCGGCGTCCGCATACAGAGTGACAAGGGCATTAATTTTCCGGAAGCCGTATTTAAGTTGCCACCACTCACCCGGAAAGATTTAACGGATTTGGATTTTATTTGTGTGCACGCCGATTTGGTTGGCTTTTCCTTTGTAGAAACACTGGCAGATATGGAAAAATTGATATCCGAACTGACAAAACGAAATGCCTCGGAACTGCCTGTCATCGCTAAAATTGAAACCAATCTGGCGGTAAAAAATCTTCCGGATATTATATTGGGAACTATCGGCCGGCATAACCTGGGCATCATGATTGCCAGAGGGGATTTAGCCGTAGAATTAGGCAGTGCCAGACTGGCTGAAATTCAGGAAGAGCTACTGTGGTTATGCGAAGCAGCGCATGTTCCCGTCATTTGGGCAACCCAGGTACTGGAATCGATCACCAAAAAAGGCACCCGCTCCCGACCTGAATTTACCGATGCGGCCATGGCGGTTAGAGCCGAATGCGTCATGTTGAATAAAGGCCCCTATATTCTCGATGCGATAGAAGCACTGGTGAACGTTATGGTGCGCATGCACGAACATCAAAGAAAAAAGTTTTCCCGCCTACGCGCTTTGCACTGGTAATCCGCTTAAATTTCCTTTCAGGACTGGACAAGACAAACTAAACCATGAAAAAAGTCAAAATTGAGAAACATAAGCTACTGCTGCGGCATTTAACACTGGATGATTACGCAAATATTGCGGCTTTAATGGAGCATGTTTACGGTAATTTAGGCGGCGCCTGGAAACCGGATCAATTTGCTTCACAAATTGCGCGTTTCCCTGAAGGGCAGATTGGCATTGAAGATAATGGCCAATTAGTGGCCGCTGCCTTAAGCATGATTGTTGATTATGCCCGCTTTGGCGACATCCATACCTACGCTCAAATTACCGGCGACGGTTATCTGACAACGCATAACCCGCAAGGCGACACGTTGTATGGCGTCGATATTTTTGTTCATCCCCAGTATCGGGGGTTACGCTTGGGTCGACGCTTATATGATGCGCGTAAAGAATTATGCCGAAATCTAAATTTACGCCGATTTATTGCAGGCGGGCGGATTCCCGGTTATGCCCAATACGCCGATACGTTTACCCCTGTACGTTATATCGAAGAGGTTAAAAACAGGGAAATTTTTGATCCGGTACTTTCCTTTCAACTGCTTAACGGCTTCCATGTACGCAAGGTGATAACCGGCTATCTGCCCGTAGATGCCGAATCGATGGGGTTTGCTACCTTACTTGAATGGGTCAATCTTGATTATGTTGATAAATTGCCTTCGATTGGCGGTTCCAAAAGTATTATCCGTCTAGGCGTCGTACAATGGCAGATGCGGACGTTAACCAGCGTTGAAGAACTGCTCAAACATGCCGAATTTTTTATTGATGCGGTATCCGGTTATCAGGCTGATTTTATACTCTTTCCTGAATACATGAGTGCGCCACTCATGGGCTTGTTTAATGATAAAAACCCGCCTGATGCCATTCGTGCCTTGGCGGGTTTTAGTAGTGAAATCCGGAATGGTTTATTAGAAATGGCCATGTCTTACAATATCAATATCATCGCCGGTTCCCTGCCTGAATACAGCTCCCATGAACTCTATAATGTGTCGTGGCTGTTGAGACGGGACGGCACGTTTGAAGCCCAATACAAAATCCATGTCACCATTGACGAAGTCAGTTGTTGGGGCGTTCAAGGCGGTGATGCGTTAAAAGTGTTCGATACCGATTGTGGCAAAATTGCCGTCTTAATTTGTTATGATTCAGAATTTCCGGAGCTTGCCCGTTTGGCAACCATCGAGGGCGCACAAATACTGTTTGTACCCTTCTGGACGGACACCAAAAATGCATACCAACGGGTACGTTATTGTTCGCAAGCACGAGCCATTGAAAATGAATGTTTTGTGGCGATTACCGGCAGTGTCGGAAATTTACCCTACGCTGAAAATATGGACATTCAATACGCGCAAGCGGCCATTTTTAGTCCCAGTGATTTTTCATTTCCCCATGATTCAATCTTGGCGGAAGCCACACCCAATACTGAAATGACGCTGATTGCCGATGTCAATCTGGATTTATTAAAACAGGTTCGCACGCGTGGCGCTGCCCGTAACCTTGCCAATCGACGTCAAGATCTATATCGATTGGAATGGGTGTAGCTTATTGATTACGACTCCGGTGATTAGCTTCATTCATAGAACACTGATTATACGGATTTCAACGGATTTTATTTTTAGTCGGAAAAGAGCTGTTTGATGAGATTAAAAATATTCCCTTATCCGTGTCTATCAGTCAAATCCGTATGATCCGTGTTCTATTTTTTAACAACTGAGTATAAACCCATCTTATGAATCTATCGCTGCTAACGCTTAATCTCCATACTTATCAAGAACATCCCCGACACTGTTCTTTTGACACCATGCATCAACATGAGCGTGAGGTGTATATTATCGCTGAAGCCATTGCGCATTTAAAAATAGATGTCATTTGTTTTCAGGAGGTGGGGGAATATATGCACGACCCCATCACGACCCCTTATGGCGAATCGCCGTCCAACATGGCTTTTCGAATTTGCAATAAATTGCGTCAATGGGGGCATTGGTATCATATTCATCAAGACTGGAGCCACATTGGCTTTGGTCGTTGGCGGGAAGGCACCGCCATCATGAGCCGCTATCCGATGCTGCACAATTATTCGGCTTATGTTTCTACCGATCATCGCAAAGACAATTATATGTCCAGAAATGTTACCGTGTCGTGCATCAACGTTCCGTGGTTCGGCTTACTGCATATCGCCAATGTGCATTTGAGTTGGGGGCATCATGGTTTTTATGAAGAATATAATAAACTCCAAAAACTGATCCGCTCACGTTTTCATTTCGGTGTCAGAGGCGATTTAATGATTGGCGATTTTAACTCGCCGGCAGGAGAAAATACCTATAACCATATCGTAGGCAATCGGGAATATGTGGATCAATTTCACGAATTACATCCCTACCGTTTTTACGAACCCAGCTATCATGGTCAAATAGACGGATGGAAAAACAGCCCGCCCAAACGCATCGATTACATCTTCAAGCGCAATGGCAATCCGATTAAAATCAATTCCATGGAAGTCATCTTTAACGGCCATTTTTATCCCATCGTTTCCGATCACTTTGGATACCTCGCAAAATTCGAGATGTTTTAAAAGCATCCTTCATTCCCCGGTTTACTCTTTTTTAGCAACAGTAAGTAGCCTCGATGCAGCAAAGCTGCATTGAGGCTACTTGCTTAATTTTACATAAACTTTGGCTACCCACTTTAGACGGGACAAGCAAAAAGGCTTAACTGTCAATAGGGTTAACTTAATGATAAATCATCAAAAGAGACCGTTCGCTGAGCGGAGTCGAAGCGAGTTGTCCGCTTCGACTCCGCTCAGCGAACGATTTAACCTTAAACTGTCCCAACTTAAGTAGGCAGCCTAAATTTTAGAAGAGTCAAATTAATGGTTTCCGAAATCAAACCTTTTAAAGAAACAGACTCTTTCCATAAAATAAATAATATTGCTATTTTTGGAATTCATTTTATATTAATTAAGTGTTAACTTTTTATTACTCAGGCAGGTTATATGAAATCAAATTACATCTCAGTAAAACGTTCTTTTTCAGTATTATCGATTGCTATTTTAGCAACACTATTCATTAATCCAGTCGCCTCTGCAAGCGATAACGAAACTCAGTGTTTTAATGACGTTCAGGGAAAAATCCCTTGGTCGGAGGACAAGCTTAATTGGGAGCCGGAAAATGTGAAACAGCTCTGTAAAGGCACCACTAAACCATCTGAACCAGGCAAATGTTTTCTGAGCGTCAAGTCAGATAAAGTAGCATGGGCTAAAGGCAATAAAGATTGGGAGTGGAAAAATGTCATTAATCTCTGCTCAGGAACCAGTGACGCCAAGGATAGAGTCGATTGTTTTAGTAAAGGTGTCAGCGCTGGCAGCGACTGGCGAGATGTTATTTTAACATGTCAACGTACTGATAATAGCTAGTCGAAAAAGAATACTTTCTGAAATAATTAAAAATTAGTTTTTTGTTGGTAGTTTTGTAAGTCGGGTATGATTTTTATATCCGACATTCAAAAAATAATTAGATAAACTCCACCCGGTCAAGTTTTCGGTTTTTTAAAATAACTGGCAATTCATCATCAAGCTTTGCATCTCACTTTTGAAACTAGCGGGTAGCTCGATGCAGCAAAGCGGAATCGAGAATTTATCAATGCCGAATACCACGATTTCACTACGTTACATCAAGTCTACTGGCTGCGTATTCGCACTATTCAAAAGATTCGACTCATTTAGGGCCTACACATAGACCTGCCCCTACGATTAATTAATGTTATTCTACGCGTTATTAAACCCTGTTAAGTCGCCTTACAATCTACCCTTCTTATAAGATTGAGTAGTTTCTCATAAAATCAGTCACGCCTTACATGATAACAAAAGATAATCTAAAAACCCTTTTACTGGCCTTAAAGTTTGAGCAAAATGGCAATCAATACAGCAAAACATTTGCCGATTCAGAAGCCGTTTTAAAAGTCGATTTCGATAAAAATTGTCTGATTTATCCGGAAGACCAAGGCTTAACCATCCACGAACGGCAAACCTGCAACTTTTCGGCTAATGAAAATTTTGTCGTCTTTGAATGTGTGCATCGTCTGTTGGAAAAAGGCTACAAACCCGAACATATTGAACTTGAACCCAAATGGAAAGTGGGGCATGGCGCAAGCGGCGGACGTGCGGATATTCTGGTTAAGGATAACCAAGGCCACCCGTTACTGATTATTGAATGTAAAACTCCAGGTAACGAATACAACAAAGCGTGGAAAAATACCGAATTACATGGCGACCAACTGTTTAGCTACGCCCAACAAATCCCCGACACCCAGTTTCTTTGCCTGTATACGGCTGATTACACCGAAACAGGCGGCGTGTCCAAGCTCTCGCAGATTATTTCTCACAAAGACAACCCCAAAGTTTTAGACGAAGGCAAAAACCTCAAAGCCTTTAAAGACGGCGGCGATGCCAAAAATCGTTTTACTGTCTGGCGCGATACCTATAAAAAAGAATACACCACCCAAGGCATTTTTGAGTCCAACATCCAGCCGTATTTCATCGGTAAAGACAAATATACTTTAGACGATCTTAATTCTATTGATGCCAAAGACAAGGAAGGAAAATATCATAAATTCCGCACCATCTTACGCAAGCACAATGTATCAGGCCGTGAAAATGCTTTTGATGTGCTGGTTAATCTGTTTTTATGCAAAATCGTTGATGAGTACGAAAACACCACCGATCTCAAATTTTACTGGAAAGGCATCGCCTACGATTCCTATTTTGACCTTATCGATCGCCTGCAAGCCCTTTATAAAATCGGCATGGGGCGCTATTTGGATCAAGATATTGTTTACATCAGTAATGACCAGATTGAAAACGCTTTTTGGGCGGTCAAGCAAAAACGTAACGCCACTAAAAACACCATTAAAGATTATTTTCGCCAGTTAAAATTTTTTACCAACAACGACTTTGGTTTTATCGATGTACACAACGAAGCCTTGTTTTACCAAAACGCCAAAGTGCTGTTGGAAGTTGTGCAGATGTGGCAAGACTTGCGCCTTAAAGATCAGGAGCAAAACCAGTTTTTAGGGGATATGTTTGAGTATTTTCTTGATCAGGGCATTAAACAATCCGAAGGGCAGTTTTTTACGCCCATGCCGATCTGTAAATTTATTCTTATGTCCCTGCCTCTGGAAGCTATTATCAAGGACAGTATCCAAGCCCCCAAAGCCATTGATTATGCCTGTGGTGCCGGACATTTTTTGAATGAATTGGCAGCGCAACTTAAACCCTTTATCAAGCAATACAAACAAACCGACCCCAAAGCTTTTTTTCAAGAAATCATCGGTATTGAAAAAGAATATCGCTTGTCAAAAGTGGCTAAAGTGGCGGCTTTTATGTACGGTCAGGAAGGTATAGAGATTCTGCATCACGATGCTTTAGACCAACATCCCAAAGTCCAAAAAGGCAGCTTTAACATACTGGTTGCCAATCCACCGTTTGCCGTCGAAGGCTTTTTGGAAACCCTGCCCGAAGAACAACGTGATCAATACGCGCTGACGCAAACCGTTACTGATGTTGCCAACAACCGCAATATCCAATGCTTTTTTATTGAACGCGCCCAACAACTGCTGGAACGGGGCGGCGTAGCGGGGATTATTGTGCCCTCGTCAGTATTATCCAATTCTGACAGCACGCATATTGGCAGCCGAGAAATCCTGTTGCAAGCTTTTGATATTGTCGCGCTGGTTGAACTGGGCAACGGTACGTTTGGCAAAACCGGCACCAATACCGTGGTGTTGTTTATTCGCCGTAAACGGCAACTACCTGAACCCGCCGAACATTTTAAAAACCGCGTGGAAGACTGGTTTGAAAATGATAACGACGAGGACATGGAAACCTATCAAGACCTGCATCTTATCAAAAAGTATTGCCAACATATCGCCATACCGTTTGAGCACTACCAAACCTTATTGCACGGCATACCGTCTGCCGACCTGTTGGTGCATGAATTATTTCTGGATTACAAAAAGGATTTTGACCAGTCCGGCGACATTAAAAAACTCGCTACGCAAAAGTTTTTTAAAGACTACAGTGCAGAGCAAAAACACACCGAACTGAAAAAACGCTGGTTAGTGTATTTGCTAAAAATAGAAAAAGACAAGTTGTTTTATTTTGTCTTGGCTTATAACAATCCGCAAAAAGTGCTCATCGTTAAAAGCCCCCAGCGACAACAAGGAACAAAAGCAGTTTTTAGGTTACGAATGGTCTGCTGCCAAAGGCAATGAAGGCCTTAAAATGACGACCAATGCACAAGGCAATCACCTCACTCCATTGTATGATCCCGAAAACCGCTATAATCCTGAAAAGATTAATACACTGATTCAGGATAACTTTTCAGGCAATGCGGTAGTGATACCTGAAGTATTCGAATCTTATGTTTCGTTGGTGAGCCTTGTTGATTTGCTAGACTTTACGCGTAAGGATTTTGATAAGCATATTAGTTTGTCGGTTAAAAAAAATATCAGTATTAATAGTAAGTGGGAAATGGTGAAGTTAGAAAATGTAATGAAAATTGTACGAGGAGCTTCACCACGGCCTATAGACCGCTACCTTACAAATGAAGAAACCGGAGTGGCTTGGATTAAAATTGGTGATGTCAGTAAAGGTTCAAAATACATTACGCAAACAGCGGAAAAAATCACTTTAGAAGGTGCAGAAAATTCAAGAGCAGTAAAAGAAGGTGATTTTGTGCTTTCAAATTCAATGAGTTTTGGCAGACCTTATATTCTAAAAATTTCGGGCTGTATTCACGATGGTTGGCTTTTGCTGAGTAATTTTAGTGAACAAATAAACAAAGATTATTTGTATGAAGTTTTATCTTATGAAGATACACAGCTTCAATTTACCGAAAGTGCCGCTGGTGGAGTTGTACAAAATTTGAACACTGAAAGAGTAAAGACAACAAAAATCCCCCTACCACCTTTAGAAATCCAAACCGAAATCGTGCAAGCATGTGAAACCATTGATGTAGAGGTTGCAGCAGCAAAAACGATTATTGAGATAGCCAAGCAAGACATGATCGATAAAATCAACGATATATTAATTTCTGGATACGAACTAAAACCCTTACAAAGTATTTGCGAAATTAAACGCGGTCGTTTTTCTCATCGCCCACGAAATGATCCTAGGTTTTTTGGTGGCGACTATCCGTTTATTCAAACAAGGGATGTAGTAAGGGCTGTTGCATCAAAAGTTCCCTATACGCAAACCCTTAATGAAGAGGGTTTAGCGGTCAGTAAATTATTTCAACCGCCGGTAGTATTAGTAACCATTGCTGCCAATATTGGCGATACGGCAGTTTTAGATTACCCTGCATGTTTTACCGACAGCGTAGTAGGATTAACGCCAAAAGAAGGTATCAATGCTCGGTTTTTAGAGCTTATGATGCAAACACATAAACAACATCTCAATGAAACCGCGCCTCGAATGGCGCAAAAGAACATCAATGTTGAGATTTTAAAACCCATAAAAATCCCGGTTCCGCCGCTCGTAGATCAGCAACACCTAGTTGATGAAATAACCAGCCAAGAAACCATCATCGCCGCAGCACAAAAAGTAATCGACGCAGCAGCCAGTAAAAAACAAGCCATCTTGAAACAGTATTTATAGGAGAAAACCATGCTTAATAGCCAAGAACTTTACCAACAAGCCAATCAGTTGCCTCCGCTTGAAAAACTACGTCTGGCAGAATTATTACTGGCCGATTTGGATACCCCAGATCCAACGATTGATGCGATCTGGCTTGATGAAGCACAAATGAGATGGCAAAAATACCAAGCCGGAGAGCTAACAACTGTCAGCTATGAAGAAGTAATGGAAAAATATAAATGAAAATCGACTTTCTTGAGGTAGCGCAATTGGAGTTAGATGATGCTTTTGAATGGTATGAAGTCCAGCAAAAAAATTTAGGTGTGCAGTTTATTGCTGAGCTCAATGCTGCCATAAAAAGAATCTCTGCTTATCCCGATTCTTATATGTTAATCGACAGCACAATCAGACGCTGTCTAATCAAACGTTTTCCTTATAGCATTCTGTATGTGATAAATGTTGATATGATTGTAATTATTGCTATTGCTCACCTACATCGAAAACCTAATTATTGGCAAGGGCGATTAAGTTAAGCGCCAATAAAACCAAGTCATCTTGAAACAGTATTTATAACGTCAGTGGAGAAAACCCATGTTACAAGAACAACTGATCGAAGAAATAAAGCAAATTCCCAATGAAAAATTGGCAGAGATTTATGACTTGATTCATTACTTCAGACTTGGTTTGGCTGGGGAAAAACCAACAGAAAATATCAATCAGCGGCCTATTGGTTTGGCAAAAGGGCAATTTGAGATTCCAGACAGTTTTTTTGAATCGTTGCCGGACGACATACTGGATGGGTTTGAGGGGATAAAATGAAAATCTTGTTGGATACCTGCGCTTTTTTATGGCTCACTACCGATGCGCCAGAACTCAGTGAAAAAGCCAAAATACTGTTTCAAAATTCCAACAATCCCGTCTACTTGAGCAGCGTTTCAGTATGGGAGATCCTTGTTAAAAATCAGCTGGGAAAATTGCCCTTGCCCAGTGCGGCAGATGATTTTATTAAGAAACAGTGTGAAAAACATTATATTGAATATTTTTCTCTCGATGAAAAAGCCGTGTTTAATCTGTATCGCTTGCCCAATTATCACCGTGATCCTTTCGACAAAATGCTGGTTTGTCAGGCGATTACACACGACTTAACCATTTTGACATCGGATAAAATGATTATGCAATATCCTGTTGCAACAGTTTGGTGATTTTTAGGTTTAATAATTTTGCGAAACAACAAGCCATCTTGAAACAGTATTTATAGGAAAAGACTATGTATACAACCATTAGCGGTATTTATGAAAATGGGCAAATCATTCTACAAGAATCAGCGCCGACAGAAAGCAGAATGAAAGTGCTGATTACCTTTGTAGAAGAAAGTAATTTTTTGCCAAATCAAACAACAGTCAAATCCTTGCAAGCCGCTGAACGCGGCGAGTATGAAGCGGTTAGTTTGGATGAATTAAAGCAACAGTGGGATGATGCGTGAAGACGATTGTCCAGACTTCGCAATTCAAGCAAGATTTAAAACGCCTAAAAAATTCCGGGCGCTATACGCTTGATGATTTACTGATGATTGTTGAGTTGCTTGCACGTAATCAGCCGTTACCCGAAAAACACAGGGAACATAGCTTGACCGGCAACTGGAAAGGCTATAAAGAATGCCACATAAAACCTGATTGGTTACTAATCTATCAACCGTTATCTGACAAATTAGTTTTAGCCCGCACCGGTTCGCACAGTGAATTATTTTAGTGGTGCATATAACGAGCTGTTTAATATCCAGGAAGGATGCCGTGTCTTGCATGAATCAGCGCAACTAGCCGGATTTTGCCAACTTGCTGTGATTCATTGAATAACCAAAATAGACAATCAAGCCTATCACCAGCCAGACAATGAAACGTAGCCAGGTGATGGCGGGCAAAAAGGCCATCAGTGCGCCACATGACAACATACCCAGCACAGGAAACAAGGGACTGAACGGGGTGCGAAAGGGACGTTCCATGTCCGGTTTGGTAATGCGCAGAACGATTGTTCCCAAACACACCAGTACAAACGCGGCCAACGTACCAATATTAACCAGTTCGGCCAAATCACCCAACGGCATAAAGCCGGCAATCAGCGCGATGATAACGCCGCAGAGTACAATGACGCGGACCGGGGTTTGGGTTTTAACATTAACTTTGCTAAAAAAAGGCGACAATAAGCCATCGCGTGACATCGCAAAAATAATACGCGTCAGTCCATAATACAGCACCAACATGACGGTGGTGAGACCCGCGATAACGCCTGTTGAAATCAGTGCCGATGCCCCGTTGAAACCAATCAGGGTGAGTGCGTGGGCGACCGGTGATGATACGTTTAAGTCGGTGTAAGGTACAACACCTGTCAGCAAACCGGCGACGATAATGTAAATAATGGTACAAAAAGCCAGTGACGTTACGATGCCAAAAGGTAAATCGCGCTGGGGATTTTTGGCTTCTTCGGCGGCCGTAGACACGGCATCGAAACCCACATAAGCAAAAAATACCAACGATGAACCCGCCAATACGCCGGTGGTTTTTCCGTCAGGTAAGGTTTGAAACCAGCCAAACGGCATGAAAGGATGCCAATTATCAGGATGGACATTAAACACGGCAATACCGATAAATATAGTGATGGTTATTAATTTGACGGCGACCATGGCATTGTTGGCTTTTGCGCTGTGTTTTACGCCCATAATCAGCAAACCCATCAGCAGTAAAATGATGGCGGATGCCGGTAGGTTAACCACACCACCCAGCTTTGGGGCTTTGGTCAACATATCAGGCAACGGCATGCCGATAGCCGTCAGCGCATTATTAAAATAGCCTGACCAACCGTTGGCAACCGCCGCCACGGAAATGCCGTATTCCAACAGCAAATCCCAACCAATAATAAAAGCAATCAACTCGCCAAAAGCCGCATAACTGTAACCATAAGCGCTACCGCAGCCGCCAACAGCAGACGATAATTCTGCATAAGACAGCGCGGCAAAGGCGCAGGCCAGTCCGGCAATAATAAAGGATAAAACAACGGCGGGGCCGGCTTGCGTTGCAGCGGCAATACCGGTCAATACAAAAATACCCGTACCAATAATCGCACCGACACCCAGAAAGGTAAGATCCCATGCTGACAAACAACGCTTGAGAATATGATCAAGGTCATTATGCGCAACGACTTGTTTGGTACGAAAAATTTGCAGCGACATGATTTAAAGTCCCTTGTTGGTTGTTAAAAGTTATTGTGGAAGTGATGGATGGAAAGACTTTACTCACTCTAAGAAAAGATTATAACGCACACACCGTTGATAATAGCCAAAACGAGACGCTGAACAGCAATCTACTTCTAAAAAAATTGAACCATTAAGGTGTTTTTAACGTTATTGTTATGGCGCGGCCACTGCTCAAAATAGTTAAACAGGCAAGCCCATGATAAAATACAAGCTGTTTAAACCGGCATTAATCGTGATTTACTTTTAACGAGAGCCAATTCCTAACCCGAGTGTTATTTTTATAGTGTTCCCGAGAAAATTATTGTAATGAAAATCCGTACTCTCTTTGCCTCTTCATTGTTATTGCTAGCCGTTGTTGGTAACGTCTATGCCACCACTTACAAGTTGCCGGAAATTAGCGGCGACCGGGTTGTTGCCTCGTCCACCGGCGAAACTGTCACATTAACCGTTGAGCAAGATCAAACCCTACTGGATGTAGCCAGACGTTTTAATCTGGGACAAACAGAAATAGTCACTTTAAATCCTGGTATTGATCGCTGGCTTGTAAAAAAAGGCACTGTCGTCCGCTTGCCTAATCGTCGCATTTTACCGGATAGTCCTCATGAGGGCATTACCTTAAATATCGCAGAATACCGTATGTATTATTAC
>Ga0007800_10000332_pt1 | contig 19776 bp, 15 predicted proteins | sample CryBogmetaGMA14M_FD_60366 | JGI IMG/M metagenome (GOLD analysis project Ga0007800, IMG submission 60366) | Freshwater microbial communities from Crystal Bog, Wisconsin, USA - MA14M | ecosystem: Environmental > Aquatic > Freshwater > Lake | place: Crystal Bog, Wisconsin, USA | collected 2009-07-06 | reverse complement strand
AATGTCCTCCGTACGATCTGCCGTCCCTTCTTCGTGCCCCTTTCGACCATGTCCCTCGTGTCCTGGACGCGCGCCCTTAGGCTTTTGTTCCTTTTTTTCAGTGGATTTCTTAAAAGGTTTTTTCGACGAGGGTGTAGATGAACCAAAGAACCCGTCCTCCATCTTGCGCTGTTCCCTACCCAAAGCCGCTCGAAGACCAATAATCTCGTCTTCAAGTTCATCTATTCTGCGCTGCTTGTTCATACATAGAGGACAGTTGTTTAGGACCATCGCCCCAGACCCCATACCCCATACCCGTTAGGGACCATCAAGATGACTTAATCTCTAATCCATCTCTCCACAAATCGCGAGATAAAAATGAACCCCAGTAGATCTGCCCCCCTTAACTGAGGATTTACGCTTTCCATAAGATTTTTCTTTACTTTTAGGCTAATCTCGTGTCAAGTTACGGCGTTATTGAGTTTTTTTTGTGAGTGGAAAGGTATCTGGAGATGCAACTTTGCCGATGGTTTATCCTCTTAATTTCGCTCCCATTAGTATTCATGGGGATTGGTCAATCTCAAGCGACCGAGGATGAGGCTCAACCGACAATGACTCACAGACCCTCACCACAGAAGCCCCCCGAAGTTTATTCTATCTGGGTTGTCATCAACCTATTCACTGGACCGACCAAGCATGCAGGAATCGTACGAGACAAACTCGTGAGAGCAGGTGCCGAAGGGCAAGGAATCATCATGGCGTACAAAGACGTTACCGTAGAGAATATGGCTCGTATCAAACCGTCTTTTCTCGCCCTGAGTCCAAACGGGATTCCGTGGTGCCGCTACAAGGGTAAGAATGGGAGTGACCTGCAAAATTTCTTTGCATCACTCAAGGTTATGGTTGAGGAAATGCAGATTCCGGTTATAGGTATTTGCGGGGGACATCAGGCACTTGCCCTAGCATTCGGAGGAAAAGTCGGACCTATTCGAGGTGGAGAGGATGATTGTTTTTCGTACGGGCACAATCCAACGGAACGAGGGAGGCAGGACATTGATGTGGTGCAGGATGACCCTTTATTTTGTGGCATGGGAAAGATCCTTAACCTAGTCGAGCATCATTATGATGAAGTGAAGAGTTTGCCCCCTGGCTTTATCAGTCTTGCAGAGAACAGGCTCTGCCCATATCAGATCATCAGACACCCCACGAGGCCGGCTTATGGCGTGCAGGCTCATACCGAATATTGGTTCCAGAAAAAACCAGATGGCGGGATTTTGTTGAGAAACTTCCTTGATATTGCTCGATCTCACAATCAGCTGGTCCGTGGACAGGACGTTGCAGGATCCTGGCGGTCCCCAGGAGACAAGAAAGGTTGGAGCCTTTTCTAATTTCAGGGTATTTAAAAAATTTCTCCGTAGCCTTCCATAGGATCAGCTCCTCCGTTGGGACAACGGTCCTGCAAATCTTTCCTTTCATAGGCCGGACAACTTCTTTCCAATTTCCTCAGCCTTAATTTTGGCCTTTTCCTGCCCTTTATCTGCCGCTGCTCTGAACCACTTTACCGCTTCCACATAATCCTTTTTCACACCCTGACCGTTTTGATACATCCAGCCGATGTTGTTTTGAGCCCACGCCTCGCCTTGATCAGCAGCTTTACGAAACCATTTCATTGCTTCTGTGAAGTCTTTATTGACTCCATCACCATTGAGATACATCGCACCGATGTTGTTTTGAGCCGATGCATGCCCTTGGCCAGCGGCTTTGAGGAACCATTTCATTGCTTCTGTGAAGTCTATTGGTACCTCTTCTACACTGAGATACATCGCCCCGACATTGTTTTGAGCCGAAGCATGCCCTTTGTCAGCGGCTTTACGGAACCATTGCATTGCTTCTGTGAAGTCTATTGGTACCCCTTCACCTCTGAGATACATCACACCGATGTTGTTTTGAGCCGATGCATTTCCTTGGTCAGCAGCTTTGCGGAACCATTTCATTGCTGCTGTGAAGTCCATTAGTACTCCTTCACCTCTGACATACAGTAAACCGAGGTTGTTTTGAGCCCATGCATTTCCTTGGTCGGCGGCTTTACGGAACCACTTCATTGCTGCTGCATAATCCTGCTGTATCCCTATGCCCTGCGCATAGTACGACCCCACGTAATTTTGGGCTTCGCCTAGTCCTTGTTCAGCAGCCTTACGGCACCACTTGAAAGCCTCTGATTCATCCTTACTGACTCCGTGGCCATATTGAGACAAAGCGCCTAAATTCCATTGGGCGTAGGGTAAACCTTGTTCAGCCGCTTTGCGATACCAATTGGCAGCCTCTGTATCATCCTTTTGAATTCCCTTGCCTCCGTAGTAATAGTCACCCAGCTTGTTTTGTGCCTCAGCGAGTTCTTGTTCGGCAGCTTTACGGTACCAATCGAGCGCCTGAGCGTAGTCCTGAGTTACACCCAGGCCATTTTCGTACATGTATCCAATATTCTTCTTGGCATCAGCTACACCCTGCTCGGCTGCTTGGGAAAAATATTTCAGTGCTCGTGCGTAATCCTGGGTGACCCCATTCCCCTTTAGGTATTTGAGGCCCAACCTGTTGGCTTCATGGGAGTCACCGCAACCGTATAGGAAAACCAGGCCTAACATCAAAACGCGCAGAGTTTTCATCGTCACACATCCTCTTCAGGCATAATGTCTCCGGTAACCGGTAAAATGCCTCTCATGTGCCAGTCATGGGGTGCGATGAAAGCACAGTAAGGGTGGTGTGAAAAACTTGATGTGTTCCATAATATCTCTCATGAGGCCACGTCCTTCTGGCAGCCTCTCAAAGATAGTTCTTAAAAACAGCTCACTTAACTGTCAGCAGCTTTCATCCAACAAATCCTCTTTCACATGAAACCAAAACAGCGGTCCTATGCCCTCATCCTCTTTGTTATTCCTCCACTAAATTGCTTTTAAACAAACCGAATTTGTATTATGGTTAACAAAATCTCATCCATTGGAGTGACCCATGAAAATTAGACGCTTAGTAGGTTTGTTCATAGGCATCATTTTTGTCCTTACAACAGTAACTGCTTTTGCCGCGGAAGACAGTTTTGTCGTAATCAAGAACAAGAACGGCGCCTGTAAGGTGATAAAAGCCAAAGAAAAAACACCTGCTACCATTGCGGGTCCATTCAAGACTAAGGAAGAAGCGAAAAAAGCCAAAGAGAAGGAATGTCCAAAACCGTCTACTAAACCCGATAAAATAAAAGGCTCATCTCCATCCAGTCAGTAGATAGCATACTCTCTGAGCCGGGCATGGAAACTGTTGAATAACGTTGTCCTGATAGCCAGTCGGCTAATGGTCTAAGAAAAGACAGGTTCGAACAGCAGATGCTGAGTTTTTTATTTTGTTTTGCCATCCCTGACCATATCACTAGAACGGTAATATAAAGACAGTCTCAAAAACAAAAGGCATACTCAGCAAATGAGATTTCTCGGGCGGGTTTTGGGAGTTGAGTATGCCTTTTCATGTCTCTAGCCGTCAGCGTTCTATTTTTCGAAAAATGTAAAGAAATCTTTGGTCCATCCTTCATCATACCGTGTCAATGTGTACTCAAGTTGATCCGGAGAGAGTTTGTCCCGTTTTACGATTTCATCGTTTTCGTCCCGGAAATAAAAATTGCACACAACGTTATGAATATTAGCGTCAGCATGAATAGCCCGTTTGCATCCCGCAAGGGCCAAGGCCTTGGCAAGGTCTTTGGTGCTGACATGATGCCCCATTACAAACACGAGGTTGCCATCATCCCGGACACCAAACGCTGTCCTATTTGCCAGGAACCAATAAGGCCTTTGCATTGTCCTGGTACCGCCTTTGTCAATCAATCTATCACCCATGCCTATTTCAGAGTCAGTAACTTTTCCGTTCTTTATCACCTTATCAACTACCTTACCGTCTTTTAGAATCAGATAGCTTAATTGGCGAGCGTCTTTGACGCAGGACAACGGAATTTCGTCGCTCCATTCGAGCACATCAACCGAGTCATCCTGATATACGACCAGTGTAGCCATCCCCGGAACCATTGGATAGATAACCCTACCTCTGGATATCGCTCCCGCCCCCTTCGAGTGCTGTTGCATCCACATGGCATTGGTAATGGCTACTATTTTTGAGATAGGTTCTTTTTGTTGAGTTTTAGCCGAGATCTTGTAAATACCAGGTTCACTCTTGCCAAGATAGAGTCGGACTTGGAGCCGGTTCATGTCAAAAACAGCCATATAAACAACAGTATTGGGAAATTCCACGCTAGGACGGTACACTGTCTTGTATACGAGAGGCTTTCCATTATTGCTATCCGAGGTGCCTGTGCTCACCCAAATCCCTTCACCGTCAATTTTGGGGGACGTGTACAGCGGAGGGATGTCTTCCAAACACATTCCCTGAGGTTCCGGTTCTTTTGGGCTCGTGAAACTTTCACCGATTCCTTTGTCCAGGCCTTCCTCTTTAGGCGTAGCTATACTATTACGATTCTCAGGTGGCAGCCAGTTGAGGACCGACGAGAGCCATTCGGAAACGGGCGTATAGTCACTCAAAGATTTTTCAAAATCCCTATCGTCCTTTTGCGGTCCAACGCTTGCTACAGCGACTGACGATGACTTGATGTCATCGGCCGGAACCACGTTGGGTATAGTGAGAAAAATGAATACAAGGATTGCTGCTTTTATAAGACGTAATATACCCTTGTCCACCAATTCACTCCCTCCGGATGAACCAAGACTTGATGAAAAACAGATGTCTTAAGAATCTAAAAAGATGAGAATTGAAGACACACCCATTTCACAAAACTAGCTCTGGTCGGTTGTTGGAGAGGTATGCCTTACGCCATTTTTATATTACTGAACGTGTTTGGGAAAGTCAAACGAAAAAAGGGGGGTGTACGGCTAAAAAATGGTTTGAGGCTTATTCAAAGCACTAAGACCGATATTTAATGAAGTTTTTTAATGGCAGGAGGAATCATTTAGTCCGCAATATGTTACCAAAATAAAGGAAATGCATTCCGTGGCAATAGAACAATTTTCTTGATTACAGGAATGATTTGATACCAGCCTTGGTGGAATCACCATAGTCCTGATAAGAAGCGGGTTGGCTTCAATTCACGGCCTCTAATGCCTCCGCCAAGACGAACTCTATCCTCCGACATGTGGGTCTTGAGGACTTTCACTATTTCAAAATTGTCTTTGTCAAAAGCCAGCATCAGCGCGGTCTTATGGTGATTGTCCTTAGGGTGTACATCCGCGCTTTTTTCGAGAAGGATTTGCACCACCTTGACGGAACCGTTCCAAGCAGCCTCCATCAGCGCGGTTCCCCCATCCCCGTGTTTGGCGTTTACATCCGCGCCTCTATCCAGAAGGACTTTCACTACTTCAGCATAGCCTCCTTGAGAAGCCCACGTCAGCGCTGTCACGCCGGATGGCTTGCTAAACTTCTGTCTGGCGTTGACATCGGCTCCTTTATCGAGAAGAAGTTTCACTACTTCAAGGTGGCCCAACCTAGAAGCCCTTATCAGAGCCGTACCGTGATGCTCGTCCTTAGCGTTGACATCAGCCCCCCTATCAAGAAGTGTCCTTACGATTTCAATGTGACCAAACTCGGATGCCTTCATCAACGCAGTACTGCCATACTCGTCCTTGGCGTTGACATCGGCTCCTTCATTCAAGAGACCTTGGACTTTTTCTGCTTTGCAGATACCAGCAGCGTTCATCAAGGCGTTGTTCTTATCTTGTCCCTCGGCGACACTCGTGCCGGACACGATAATGATGACTAACGCTATCACTATGACTGACATGAAGACTCTGGTCATCTCATAGGCTCATCAGGGCAAGTTCGGGCAATAAACAATAGTCGAGTTTTTGACAACGGACACCATAGATAGACGCAACCAGCTCTTTCATACATTTGCCGCCTGTTTGGGAAGGTTGCCCGTGGTTTAGGAAAACGCCACTTTAATCGTGAAAATGGCCAGAGTAACAAAGCGCTTTTTTTTACAAAATTTCGCGCAGAAGTATTACTTTCAATTCTTCAGGATGTCAACTTTTTGTTCGAGATGTGTTCGAGATGGGAGTAACCATTTGTGCCCAATCAAGAATTTTTTGGTAAGTCTGGCGTACCCCCTCAGCGACATGATTCACGCTCAGAGAATCTTTTCCGTCGGGTACCAGGAAAGAGGAAATGATAAAAGGCTCTTGTAATCCAGAGCAGTTAACATTGACGGTAGGAGAATTGCCGTTTGGTTACGGTCGTGTAACAGGACCACGTCCTGTGTTTTCGCTCGGCGTATTACAGTGTCAAGTCTTGATTGGCCGAACCGAAATCCAGCGAATTCTATTTGCCAATCGTTGGTGTCCAAATCCCAATTGGCTATACAATAATTGAGTTCTGCGAGAGTTTTCTTACAGGTCTTGATGTTTGAACTTGAGCCGGTAACACCATAGGGGAATCTGAAAAATAGCTTCTTGGTACTCAGTTCCATCCCTGCATCAGCGTACAAATCCAGAATCAGTCCATGGGTCTCTATAATCTCACGTTCGGCCCGTTTTGCAGAAATAGTCGAAAAATCAGGATGGCTATAGGAATGATTGCCTATTTGATGGCCTTGTCGTAGTGCCTCAATCGCTATTTCTCTCAGAGGTGGGTTCGTAAGATTCCGGCCGATGACAAAGAATGTTGCCCTGTGCCGTGTTGAGGTTAAGGCCTTTAAAATCTTGCTGGTACAAGGTTGGGGGCCGTCATCAAAAGTGAGGAACAGAATTTGATGATTCTTTCTGGAACCTAAAGAGTTACCACCACTACCGTCTAGCAAAGAATCAATGGATAAACTCTCATAGTTTTCTGAAAAGCTCTGAGGATTAATACTGGAAAGCAATGATAGCAACTTTTCTAAGGGGGAGGGATTCGCAACACTGCCGACAGAAAATCCAACCATTGAAGCAAGGAATTTTCTGCGAGAACAATCCATGCCGAATTCCTCTGTCAAACATCCCAGCGGCGTTGCTTTCTCCGTAATTATGAAACAATCCTACTGCTGGACAACCTTTCCAAAAAACTGATGCGTTCCATTTCAAATAGCTCATGAAAAAAACGATTTAAAATATCACTTAACAACTATAAGGTCAATGATTCTTTCACTGTTAAGATAAAGTTACCTGAGTTGGAGGGCATTGATGCTGTTTTTTCTGCTGATCGTCGAGAGAAAGTCCTTCGTTGCCTAGAGGAACTATTTTGGGATAATGCGTCCGACCAAGAGCTTACGGGTTTGGTTACTAAATATGCGGCCAAGAGCACCTACAAGAAACTTTTGAGAAATGTCGCTACTCATAAAGCTACAATTCAACTACGAACAAAACACAAGCCCTATGGAATAAGATTGACATCAGAAAGGGCCAAGGAACGAATCACATGGATGGATGAACCAGAGGAAGAAACCAGCTCTTTAATATTAATTGGACAGTTGATTGGAGGCAACCTTGAATCACGGCAATTTTACCTTAAAGTTGGTGAGATAACCTACAGCGGGAAAGCATTGAAGGAGGCTCATGAACAAATGAGAAGTTTCAAGTTGGGGGATACCGTAAAGGCATTGCTGAAGGAAACTACGAGATATCGCCGGAGGGCTCAGGTTGAACCCACAGTGACCTATAAACTGGAAAGTATAATCAAAATGGATGTTGAGACAGGTAATTGAGATATTAATGCTAAGTTGCTTTAAAGATGATATTAATTATCCAGTCGAATCCCCGTGATGCCAGCTACTTTTTCCGGGGATTGTTTTAGCGAGTTGAGAGCATCGACGTGGACACTTTCGACTCCGTCCAAGCTCTTGAAGACCTTATTTGGCTCAGAGGTTAGATATGCCCGTCGCCGACTCCCCATAACGAAATAAAAGAAAGAACCGCATCAGGGAAATCGCTTGAGACCAAAGCTCTCACGGGATGCCAATATCCGACCCCATAAGATTACCCTGTCTCTTTTGCCGCTGGTCCCACTTAATTCTCGCCTCAGTGGGGGGAGGAATGAGATTTGAGAGGGTTTTTAGACCAGGAATTTTCCGCGTCATCCAGCCATCGTTTTCGTCGACTTCGTATGTGGCTTTGACGGCATTTCCAGATCGCATGGAAGAACAGGACGTAATGAAGGGAAGGACCATCAGGCCCAGCACACAGCAAGCTGAAATGATTCTCATTTAAAATTCCCCTAATCACAGAAGGTTGATGCAAGGCAACCAATCAGGAGTGAGCTTATATCTTTTTGTATTTATGATTACAATATTTTTTTTAATATTATGAAAAAAGAAGGTGACAACTCATTCCTTTGCGACCGGCGTGGGCTGGTTCACCAGGTAAATTCCTAACGCAACAAAAGCAAGTCCGATCCAAAGCAATATCGGCAATGGCTCTCCGAGTATTATTCCGCACAAAATTACTCCGAACAGGGGGGTAAGAAAGGTGAATGCCGAGAGAACACTCACCTGAAAGCGGTGGATCATCCAAAACCACAGAAGGTAACTGAGGTAAGCTATTATAACTGTCTGATAAAACACGGACGCAATCACCAGTGAAGTGAGTTTTATGGGCTGTCCCCATTCGAAAATCAACACCCCGACTCCAAGTATTGGTATGGAAAAGAAAAGCTGGGCAAAGAGGGTCTGAAAATGAGTTATAGGTCTGTTCCAAATAAATTTCTTGATGTAAATGGTGGTGGCTGCCCAAAGCAACCCCGCCGCCATTTCCATTAAATCGCCCAGCCAGTACAAAGGTCCCAAGGTTGGGGAGCGCGACCAGAACACCAATATCAACCCGCCAAAGGCCAGGAGTAATCCCAGGCTTTTCGCCCAGGTAAGCCGATCGTTCGGCAACACAAAATGAGCAGCCAGAGCCACCCAGAGGGGTTGGGTGTAGAGAAAAACCACGGCCCTGGAAGCATCGGTAAAGCTTGGGCCCCAAAAGAGAAGGAGAAACTCTACCCCGAAGAGAATACCTATAACTATGCCGTGTTTTATATAGGCCGGCTCAAGAAACACGTCCTCTCCCATGGCTCTCGCATGGATCCAGAGAAAAATGGACGCTAAAAGTGACCTCATCATGGCCGCCAGGATTGGAGGAATCCCCTGACTGCTGAACTTGATGCTGATCATGTTTCCACCCCACAAAAAACTCAGCATCACGAGAAGCATTATTGCCGTAACAGAAATCGGGGCGTGGGAATATTCAGGTTTATTCAATTAATGTCCTTTTCAAGGGTACCGCCTTCGAGCCTTCATAATCAACCTTTGAAGGAGACGCACAACAGCGGGGATTCGTTCCATGATTTCGCACCGAATAAAATAAGCCGATGCTGCCATGAAAATCAAAGGGGGCAAAGGCAACACCAGTTCTGGAGGGGCCAGGCCGGAACGAGCAACCCGTTCTGACGATAAAACGAGGGCATAATAGATGAAAATTGCTACGAGCCCAAATGAAACATTATTGAGACGACTGCTACCCATGTACAAGACGCCCAGTGGGAAGGCTCCAACTGCAAGGGCCAAGCAGGCGAGAGGATAGGTAAATCTTTGAATGATTAATATATCGGCGAATAGGCGCACACGATGGTAATAGGCCATCATTTCCTGTGTATCTGTCGCCTTTGGAACTGTGACTGCTTTAACCCTGTCGCGAATCCCTGAGATGGACATCTCCTCCAATGCCTTTGACGAATCAGTCAGGCCCGCCTGATCGAGTGGGTATCGGAACACGTAGGTTTCAAAGGAGAGAACACCGGTTGAATCACCGTACAGATCCTCCTTGATGATAGTTCCTTCTCGAAGGTTCAGTACGAGTGCTTTTCCCTCCGGGTCAGGATACGCTTTACCCTTCTTGGCCATTATTATAGTTGTTTCATTAGGTTGAGAAGATTCTCTTATAAATATCCGGTTCATTATACCTGTGGAAGAATCTATTTTGTCCACGTACAGAATCAGGTTCTTAAAAGAATCAAAAAAGGTACGCTCCTCAATGCCTGCATCCACACGTTTCGTAACTGCTTCCTGCATAAGCTTTCGACCTTGTTCGATCCCGTGGGGTATAAGGACGAGCGTGCAGAAAAGGCTGAAGGTAAAACCTGCGAAACCAAGCATAATTATTGGCGGCAATAGACGCAGGATCGAGATTCCGGATGACTTGATTGCCGAGATCTCGTTGTCCGACGCCATACGGCCAAGGCCAAGCAGTATTCCGATCATGATGGACAAGGGGAGCACAGTAACCAGTGTGCCCGGTAACGCGTTAATTAAAACCTGGAAAAGGATTAACGTGAGTTCCAAGCCTGCTTCCACACCTTTTTGCAGCAACGGCAGGAAACCAGCAATGAGACCTGCCACCAGAAATACCGCGAAACAAAATACGAACGACACGGTGATCTCTCGGAATACATATCGATCAATGATGGTAGATCCGATCACAATAAGTTTTTCTCCAAAAATCTCTTCACTTCAGGGTGGATTCGAAACGTTATCCAGACAACGGGCCTCTTTGACCACAAAATAGATAAAAATTAGCGCACGGCATCATCACCGGGGCAATGACCATTTTCTAATCGGGCCTGCACAAACCAAGTAAAGGAGATTGGTCTGATTATTAAGGCCCAGTAGTTTCACGGCTTCGTCGTCATAAAAAGCTCCTATGCCGCATGCTCCTAATCGCATTGAGGTAGCTGCGAGATAGATTCTTTGACCAAGCCGACCGGCAGACAACATGGCATAGCGGTAACCCCTGGGTCCCCATGTCTGTTCCAGCGTATTCAGATTGCTCAGAAACAAGAAATGGAGAGCGCTGTTCGCCAGCCATGCCTGATCAAGACAAACATGGGCCATCTCCTCCATCATAAAGCTTTCTCTCACAAAGCCTATCGCTGCATGGTTTTTTCTGTCCAACAGGTAGAATCCGGGCTTCAGGCCTTCCACGTTTCCGCTCAAAAAACCTATGGATAAAACACTATTGCTGATCCGTGGCTCATTGTCCTTGGTGACGGCATCGGAACAGAGCGCCTTCAGGAGAGCTGTAAAGTAATCCCAAGGCATTTTATCCCTGACGAAATTTCGCATCGACCGTCTTTTTAGTACGGCATCAGGATAGCTCATTTCTTCAGGTGATTTTCCAATCATTGAAACCTCGGTCCACGATTGAACGGCAAGACCCAGTCTCTCTATCATCTCGGGAAGCTCTTTTTTCGGCTCGATGAGCGCTGATGCGGCCGTATGGATTTCCCTGATGACAGGGTAGTCTATTTCTCTGGTCGAAACTCTGCTGCAAACACCTAAATCAGGGGCCACGTTCCCAAGTCCGGGCGGCCTGTCGGTCGGGAAAGGAGCAGTACCCCAGACACACGCGGCAGCCAAGCAAACCTCACGTGTCGTATCCAGACCCAACAGTTCATTGACTGTTCGATCCTCGAAATCATAATGGAGCTTGAACCGGAGGCGTTCCGATTTGAGTGACAGGCAGAGGTTTTCCACCAGATGCCCAGTATCCAGCAGATGATAGCGGTAGGCTCGTTCTCGATATTTCCAGGAGCTTCGGAAAAAAATGGACGTAAGAAAAAAAACAGTGGCCGGCTGTCCTTCCTCTTCTATGCCGATCGCTCGAGACACCTCACTAAGCGCGTTTCCCGGACGTAAAAACGTCAAGGAACGGCTGAAGACATTATGATGATAAATTCCCACATCGAGATTCGGCACGTTCAAGGCTGCGATGTAGAGTTCAAATGGGTAAAGGGCCCCGGCGGAAGCTACGCTGCGATAATAAAAATCCAAGCCTCCATGTCGAGCCTTTGCAGTTAATGCATGGGTCATATGGAGGATGCGGGCCAGTCGGACGGCATCAATTTCGGAATCTAAAACAGGAGCATAATTGTCGATCAGTATGTCAGAAAGGTTTTCTTGGGACAACACGATGTCTTGAGTCAATACCTCGGTTTCACGTCCGGGATATGTCTTGAAAACGTTCGGCTGGCAGGACCAGTCCATGTGGTGGCCTGTCATGTCATGTCGGTCGTAGCTCGTTCGGCGATGATAATCCCAGGCCGATTCGATCATTCCTGTTCTCCTTCACTCGATCTTTTTTGTATGGTTCACCCTCCCCAAGGCATTTGTGAGTAAACCGCGGATAATTTGTCACGGTATTCCCTGAAGAATTTCTCATGCTCTTTTTCCCAATTGGATAGCATTCTCAAGGCCTTTGAGGCTTTTCCCTCTGTTTTCTCGGCCATTTGACCATAATAATCACTCAAATCCTTCTCGATGAGCCAAGCCGTGTTAAAGACCGTCACGTCCGGAACCATAGATCCCTCAACACACTGTGCAAGAAATTCCGACCTGGCTCTCTCATCAAAATAATCTGTTGGATCCAGCTCAACTTCCTCAAGGTTTTCAGGTTGGATTTCACCTGATGCTTTAAGGTCATTCAGGACGTTTGTTATGAACCGAATATGCTTTTCTTCTTCTTCAATCAATCGCTCAAATGCACTGACAGCCGCACCCACTCCCATAAGTTCCAGGGAGTGACGGAAAAAACTTATGCCGGTTTTTTCCTGGTTGAGCGCATATTCGAAAATTTTTATCAACTTCAAATTGTCAGACATACCGGCCTCTCTTTTTCTTATTCTTTTTTCTCTATACTATATTTAGTTTCGCTCCATTTCACCCACCAGAATGAACGTCGCCCAGAAAAAGGGATGGTCGTACAGATCTTTGCGAATCTCATCCCGTGCCAGTTTCAACGATTCCATTTTGCTCTTGCCTTCGCTGAGGTGTCTTAAGAAACTTTCCACAAGCCATACCGACGGCTTCTCGTCAACGCTCCAAAGGCTCATGAGAACCGATTGAGCACCAGCATACTGGAAAGCCCTCCCCATCCCCATCGTGCCTTCACCTGAAATCTGCTTTCCCAGACCCGTCTGGCATGCCAACAAAGTTACCACATCCGCCTTCATGTCCAAGTTCATGACTGAACTCATCCTCAACAAATTGTCTGCAAGAGCGGGAATCAAGCTGAAGATCAATACCGGTTCCTGAATTTCAGGCACTAATTTCTTCCCGAAATACCCGTGTGTGGCAAAGACTACTTTGCCGTAGTCCCCTATGTTGGGCGCAATCTTTTTCCGGAAAGTCTCCATGGTTGCTTGCTCTCCGGCGAACACATCCGCACGTTCGGCAAATATGGTCTTGAGACTGACTGCCAACCTCTTTGTTTCATGCAGGGGCCCAAAATCCAGAAGCTTGAGATAAGTGTTCCCGGATAGCAAATTCACTTCGCTGCCCATCCCAGAGAATTGAGGTTCCCTACTTGCTAACGCCTCTATCTCCAGGTCGATCTGATTTTCTCTAGTACTGCTGATGTTCCCGTCTTCGCTCTTGGGGCTTTCAACTTGATCGCCTTGTTGATTGTCGGCTGGAACTACAGGATTGGCAATCACCAGCAGCTTCTCACTGTAAGACTTGTTTCTGGAGCTGCTTCGCGCCAATGTCAACGCTGTGAGCGACTGATAATATGATATTGGGTTTCTGTCGCCCAAAAATTCGACCCCTACGGTTCTGGGGATATCCGGTATAGAATCTATACGGCCTCCATCATTCAACACGAGCATCTCGAAAGGAAGAATGGCCAAGTAATCATCAGGAACAATGATAATAGGCTTGCCTTTTTCAAGTTCAGAGAGAACCTCTGCAAGCAGCAAATCGCTGAGTTTTTTACCCGCCTTGAGATCGAACTTTGCAAGTTGTTCATAGCTCTTGAGGTTATCGAGCGGTTCCCGAAATTTTTCTACTCGGGCCTCGAGTTCTTTTCTTGAGATCGGTTTGAATAAAGACTTAACGATCACTTTTCCCCGAATCAGGTAAACAATGATGCCCGTATCGGTAACTGTGTAGGAGAGGACAAATTCGTTCGGTCTCAATGCAGATTTGGCCATCGAAACCGGTCGTGAAAATCGCATTGCATGGAACTCAGGATAGTCAAGTTCGATTCGACCCTCAATTTCCTTGAGTTTTGCGTCCAGTTCGTTCCTAATCGCTTCCAGTTGGGGAATTGAAGAGCGATCACCTTCACTGGAACGGCATTCTTGAAGTCTCCGGTAATTGGATTTGATCCGGCTCTCTATCTGGTCCAACTCATCCAACAACTTCCTGTCGACACCAAAAGATGATCCTCCAATCCCCTGTGCAAGCTTGTCGGAAAATGCCCTGGCCTTCGCAAACTCAGCCGCCTCCAGTGAACGAGCCCAATCTCCTTTCAACACCCGGACTCTTGCCAGTCCTTCGTAAGGCAGGACATGCTTCACCCCCAGTATCTCTTCGCCATCAAGAAATGTGCGCCTTGCCTGAAAGTCCAGTGTTTTCCTTATATCTTCCGCGACAATTACGGCGCTCTCGTACGCCTTTTCAGCCTGGGACAACTTGCCGCGCGCTTCATAAGCACTTCCGAGACCGACCAGAGCGAGAAATGAGTATTTCAATCTATCAGATGACTCAGCCAGTAGTTTCAGACTATTGTACTCCTGTTCCGCCCTTTCCGGGTCTTTCTCAAGAAAATATCTGCCCTTGACATACTTGAGCAACATCATGTCATCCACTGCTTCGGGCTTAGCTTGTTTTTCCGCCTGCTTGATGTAAGTGTCTGCCTGTTGAAGATCCCCTTTACGATCCATTTTTTCTGGTTCATCACCTTGAGCGTATCGATCCTTTTCCATGTAAAAGAGCGCAAACCTGCAAAGTGATTCTGCCGAGGGCACATCCATTTCTTGTTTCAGCTTCAGAGCTTCTCGGTAATTTTTTTCTGCAAGTTTGAAATTGCCTTCCCTGGTCATTATAGTTGCAATATCACTCAGGGTGTGGCTCAAGAAGAGCCGGTCACCGACGTCTCTCTGAATTTGCGCGGCTTTGTCATACTGTTTTATGGCTTCATCGAAACTGCCGTAGTACTCATAGAGATTTCCCAATCTCAACGAAGCCTGCGCCGCAAATCTGCGGTGCTTTATCTCTTCGGCCAACATGACGGCCCTGAAGGAAAACTCTCTCGCCTGGTTAAATTTACCCTGGTCTTTTAAGACCCAGGCCATGTTATGCAGAGCAGCGGCCTCGCTATATCGGGATCCGACCTTCTTTGCCACTTGGTAGCATTCCTTGAAGTTTCTGAATGCGTCGACGTTATCCGAACTGGACAAGTATTTGACTAGACCTAAATTGTTCAAAGTTTCCGAATAGAACCTGTCTTTTCCAATTTGACTCCGTATGCTCAAAGCCCTATTATACATCTCAAGAGCTTTCTCGTAATTTCCCCGCTTCCTGTAAACCATTCCCATGTTATTGAGGGCGAACGCCTGGCTTGAGGAATCCGACAACTGCTCCGCAATTCTGAGAGATTCCTCATAGTTCCATAAGGCATCAGGATATTGGGACCTTGCTTCGTGAATGAGGCCAATCTTGTTCAGTACTGCAGCTCTGCCCTTTAGGTCGCCACAGCTCTCATAATACATCAATGATTCTTCATAGAACTTCAAAGCTTTGACATAGTGCTGTTGTTCCGCAGAGATAAGTCCCTTATGCTCATTGAGCAGACCTAGACGCCTCGGATCGGCTTTTTCATGCACAAGTTGCTCGGCTTTGCCCAAATCCTTTAGAGCATTATCATAGTTGTTCAGGTAAATATTCACCTTGGCTCTGTTTGCAAGCAGCCAGAATAATTCGCCCTCGTCACTCGACTCGGGCTTAGATAGAAGTTTCTCCGCTGAATTATAGTACATAAGCGCTTGATCGTAGTCAGTCTTTTCTCCCAGAACTCTACCTTTCACATGGAGGACTTTTGCCTTTTCGATTGTCTTGTCCAGACTGGTGAAAATGGCCTCTGAGGTATTGAGAAATTCCATCGCTCGATCGTATTCCGAAACCTCAAGGTAACATCGTCCAAGCCAAAACGAGGCCACTCCTCGGCAGTACTCATGATCAACGCAGGAATCCTGCATTCTTGTGAAAACCTTGATAGCTTCACTATATTGAGCCTTCTCGACGAGCTGCTCTCCTTTCTTGTTCAACTCCATCGCAACTTTGAGATCAGCAGCCATAACAGAAGTTTCAAATGCCAAATTAATCAGGGTAAGACTACAGAATGCCCACACACATAACAACAGACAGTACATGGCTATTCCCCCTTAACTTTCGGTGGAGCCATTTGTTTAAAAACAAACATTGATATAGGGTATAGGTAATCTACTTGAACATTCAATAGAGGGAAAAGTGAGCCTTGGAGAGCGATGCCTCGTTAAGAGAGATTTACGCCGCTCTGTGTAGAAATTTTCTTAGCCTTCAATGTATGAGACCTCACCCGGAGGAGATTGCAACGCCAATCAGCAAACCAATGGCAACGGCTGAGATTGGATTACACCATAAAACTCAGCCGGCTGAGAAATTCGAACTTAAGAGGTAGAGCCCGAATCCTGCCGCTGCTCCGATTACCCCGCCGATCATATATCTCATCATTCAGTCTCTTCATACAGATTCTCTGCTAATTATGATAAACTCCCCTGCGCGATTGTCAAGTGGAGGTAAACAGAATGACGAATGGCTGGGACAGGGAAAAGCTGCTGGATCTGAGCCGCACATTTCAGAAGTGTAGGATTCTTCTGACTGCGGCTGAACTTAATTTATTCGACATACTGGCCAAAGGGTATCAGACCGTGGAAGAGCTTTGCACCAGCCACGGTTTTAGCCCCCGTGGGTTGAGAATACTTCTGGACGCCCTTGCGTCCCAAGGTCTGATATCGAGGTCAGATGACGAAAAATATGGTTTGGAGGAGTCGTTGTCGCGGCTGCTGACCAAAGATGGAGACGACACCGTTCTGCCGATGATTCTCCATGCAGCCTCGTTGTGGCAAAGTTGGTCCCAACTGACTGAGATAGTCAGAACAGGGGTGAATCCGAATGTGATGGGGATTAGATCCAGGTCTACTGAAGACATGGAAGCATTCATAGGCGCGATGCACGTCATCGGCCTGAAAATGGCGGATAGTATCGCCGAATCCCTGGACCTGACGCGATTCAAACGGATGTTGGATATTGGAGGAGCCTCCGGCACCTATGTAATGGCTTTTCTCAAGAGAGCGCCTCATATGACGGCGACAATCTTTGATCTCCCCAATGTCGTGCAGATGGCACAGAAACGACTGGACAAAGAAGCGTATTCACACCGTGTCGAACTCGCAGGAGGGGATTATACCTCTCATGATTTACCCCGTGGGCACGATCTGGTATTGCTGTCAGCCATTATCCATAGCAACGGACGGGAAGGGAATCGTGACCTCTTCAGAAAAATTTTCCAGGCTCTTGAACCTGGCGGGGCTTTGTTGGTGAGAGATTACGTTATGGATCAAACTCGGACTTTCCCGCCTGATGGGGCCATATTTGCAGTCAATATGCTGGCTGCCACAAGTGACGGTAATTCTTACACCTTTGAAGAAATACGTGAAGATATGCAGATAGCGGGGTTCAGCAACATATCCATGATTCGTGAGGGGCAGAACATGGATCAGCTTGTTATTGCAGAGAAATTGTAAGCGTTCTGCCGTTTGGCCTTTAGGGTATGAGTGCTCGACTTTGCAGCAGCTTATTCGAACAGATCCCCTGATTCGGTCTTGTCCGTATTCTGCCGGCGTCTGGTATAAACAGTCTTGTAACGGTCCTGGAATCCTTCCAGTTCGAAACAGCCGCGGCATTCCTGGCCGTCTTCCGGGGTCCCAGGTTCCGCGACCACATCCAGACCCAGCGACTCGTAAAATTCCTTCATTTCACTCAAACGAGGCTCCTCAGCAGTGAACCTTCGTTCCCATCCTTCTTCGACCAGTTTCTGGTGCCGTTCCCCGGCGCGCTTGGCATCATTCATAGTAGTACTTCCGGCTAATCAATTCAAGCCAACAAAACCCAGTCTGATACTGACTCTTTCAGCGAGAAAACTACAGCGATCGTATCTTCGGACCGCCGCTTATGGCCAGTGCCGAATTAAGCTCGCATTCTGTTCCCAAATCCTCCTTCTTTGGCAAACCCTATACATCACTTATTTTCAATGGAGAACGTTGAGGATCCTTTCCAGTCAGACGCAATACGGCGATTTCCGGCGGACAATTGATCCGCCATGGTACGAACGTGAGGCCGATACCCCGGTTGAGATACATCCGGCTGTTGTGCATTCGGTACCAGCCGTGGGTAAAAGGAGAGACAACCCGGGCCAAACTGAAACCTCGTTTTTCAGAAATCCCCGGAAGGATTATCTGCCCTCCGTGAGTATGTCCTGCAAGTACCAGGTCAATACCTGCTTGAGAGGCTGCTGGAAAAATGTTCGGGCGATGACTGAGGACAATCTTCACTCCCGGTTTTTCAGGATACTTCTTCATGAAAGAGGCGAATTGGGGGAACTGCTTTCCCCATAGCCAATTGCCCATTGGGTCGTCTACACCGCCGAGGTGAATGAAAGCATTCTCTTCATGAAAAGTGACCCATTCATTTCTCAGCACGTTGAGCGCGGCTTTTTCTAAACTAGCCACTGACCGGTTAACTCCTGCGTAAAAATCATGGTTCCCGAGCACGGCGAAATTTCCGAGCCTTCTGGGTCTAAGTTGTTTGAGCAATGGTGTGGCAAGCTCTATGGGGGACATGGGTGAATGGAACGTATCCCCTGTCAGGACTACAGCATCACCCTCTATGGAATTCACTGTTTCCACGAGTTGTTCAAGGTCACGGCTTCCATAAAACATCCCGAAATGGAAATCAGTCAAATGAATGAGTTTCAACGGCTGGGCCAGTCCTTCGAGTCCGGGATGGAAAAAGTCGAATTCTTCCACTAGAGGTTTACGGTACGCTTCGGCAATTCCCTTTCCTGCAAAACCGACCCCGGCAGCCAGTCCCGCTGCAGTTCCCCATTTGAGAAAAGTTCTTCGGGTAAGGGATGGGGCTTCAGGATCATGCTCAGCCCCATGGCCCGCGGTACAAAGTAATTTGTCGGACACGATGCCGGCACTTGCGGCCCTTTCGTTGTCAATTTGGGTTGAATCGACTTTACCCGGTACTTGGGCCGAAGCTGAAAGGGTAGTGGCGAGGCGGCCTTTCTCACTTTTAGTGAGCGACTTGGAGACGCCTCGTAACTTCTCAATTAGAGCTGGTACCGCATTCTTAACTTGTATAATGTGATCAAGAGCATGCAGCATGAGAAAGAAAAGAGAAAGCACAAGCACCAAGCCGAGATAACTGAAAAACACCACTGCGGCAATTTCCTGGCCTACGTTATCAGTCAGCTTCCCGGTAAATTCGAGGACGGTCTTTAGTCCGATAAAGTTGGACAGACCGAGTAATCCAAGTACCGGATAGGCTACTCTTCTTGTTATTGGATCGTAGAGTCCACAAAGATATTTCCTGATTGATACAAAAACATACCACTGGCACAACACAATAAGAGCGCCCAGCAGCGACAGAAAAAATAATACCTTATCCATTGTCAAAACTCTCCCAAAAGAGCCTCCACTCTCCATCTCTATAATATAACCACGAATCCAAGAACGGAACCCCTTGATGGATATGAGAGCAGAAATCAGCTCAGGCACTGATTGGTTCCCTCCGGCATTCTTGACAGGTGACGGCAGCGGTGGTAACGTTTATGGGCAATGTGGGGATGTAGCTCAGCGGGAGAGCACCGCGTTCGCAACGCGGGGGTCGAGGGTTCGAATCCCTTCATCTCCACCAGG
>Ga0007800_10000328_pt1 | contig 19842 bp, 14 predicted proteins | sample CryBogmetaGMA14M_FD_60366 | JGI IMG/M metagenome (GOLD analysis project Ga0007800, IMG submission 60366) | Freshwater microbial communities from Crystal Bog, Wisconsin, USA - MA14M | ecosystem: Environmental > Aquatic > Freshwater > Lake | place: Crystal Bog, Wisconsin, USA | collected 2009-07-06 | reverse complement strand
GATACTCGCCTCCGAGAAATCGCTTACCGGCCAGTACCTCTCCGGGCGCAAGCGGATACCGGTACCGGACAAGCGGCGCAAGGGCTCCGGCGAGGAGATAGTCATCAAGGGGGCGCGCCAGAACAACCTCAAAAATATAGACGTGCGCATCCCGCTGGGGAAACTCGTTGTGGTCACGGGAGTCTCTGGCAGCGGCAAGAGCACACTCATCAACGAGGTGCTCTACCGCAAACTGGCGCAGGTGCTCTACCGCTCGCGCGAGAAGTCCGGCGAAGCGGCCTCCATTACCGGCATAGACAACATAGATAAGGTTATCGACATCGACCAGTCTCCCATCGGGCGCACCCCGCGTTCCAATCCGGCCACTTACACAGGCGTGTTCACCCATATCCGCGAACTGTTCGCCACCGCGCCGGAAGCCAGGCTGCGCGGCTACGAGGCTGGGCGCTTCTCCTTCAACGTCAAGGGCGGGCGCTGCGAAGCCTGTCGCGGCGAAGGCTTCATCCAGATAGAGATGCAGTTCCTACCCGACGTAACGGTGCCCTGCGAGGTGTGCCACGGCGCGCGCTACAACCGCGAGGTTCTCGAAATCAAGTTCAAGGGCAAGAACATCGCTGAGGTGCTGGACATGACGGTGGAGGAGGCGCTGCGCTTTTTCGAGCACTTCCCCAGGATAAAGAACAAGCTGGAGACGCTCCATGCCGTGGGGCTGAACTACATTCGCCTGGGCCAGCCAGCGCCTCACCTGTCAGGCGGCGAGGCACAGCGTGTCAAGCTGGCCACAGAACTCTCACGCAGGGCAACAGGCCGCACCCTATACATACTCGACGAGCCGACCACAGGGCTTTCTTTCGAGGACGTGGCGGCTCTCATGCGCGTGCTGCAAAGGCTGGTGGACAGTGGCAACTCAGTCATCATCATCGAACACCACCTGGACGTCATCAAGAACGCCGACTGGATAATCGACCTGGGGCCGGGGGCGGGTGACGCCGGAGGCCGCCTGGTAGCCACGGGCACCCCGGAGCAAATAGCCAGGCACGAGACGTCGGCGACCGGTTATTACCTCAAGAAAGTGCTGGACCGAACTCCGGTGGCGTCAGGCAAATAGAAATAATGTCATACATGGGCCAGCGGGAATCCAGTTGCTCTCCAGTGACCGGGGTAGAGCGACAAATGGCGACGTATGCGTCCGCCCCTACAACCTCAGACATGAGGGTATTTGGTAGACATCAGCCCGCTACCTCCAGCAGGTAAGGGACCATCACCAGCGTGACGTTGGGGTGTTTCTCGAATATGCCGCGCAGGCGGGCGGCGGTGCGGTTGTGCAGGAAGCGCTCCCAGAAATGCGCTGTGATGAACTCCGGCAGCACAATGGTGATGAAGGCCGTGGGGGACTGACTCTGTATGGCTTCGATATAGCCGGTTAGCGGCTGGATGAAACTGCGTGTCGGCGACTCGATAATAACCAGTTTAAGGTCCGGCGCGTATTTCTGCATTTTGTCTTTGAGTTTCTGAGTGCGCTCTAAGTCGGTGGCGATATGCAGCACCACCTTCTCGGCATCGATAGTGCGGGAGAAGGAAAAAGCCCTAAGCGAGGCGTAGTTCACGTCGTCGATGAGTACCAGTACCAGCTGTTGAATCTTTTGAGGCGGCATCTGGTCGGGCTGAATGCTCAGCTCCTTGCCCACCTGTGCGTAATGCCGGTGAATGCGTGTCAGAAAGAAGATGATGGGAGGTATGAGCACGACCACCAGCCAGCCGCCTGAAGTGAACTTGGTCAGTATAGCTATTATCAGGATGATGGCGGTTAGGATTGCGCCGGTAGCGTTAATGACCATGCTTTTCTTCCAGCCGGAGGCTCGCGATTTCCACCAGTGAATCACCATCCCCGAATTCGACAGGGTGAAGGCCAGGAACACACCGATAGCGTAAAGGTTTATCAGGCGATCGACATTACCCTCAAAGACAATCACCAGAATGGCGGCTACCGAGCCAAGGAACAGGATGCCGGTAGTAAAAGCAAGCCGGTCACCGCGGAATTTGAATTGGTGCGGCATAAAATTGTCCCGCGCCAGAACCGAAGAGAGCCTGGGGAAGTCGGCAAAGGCGGTATTGGCAGCCACCACCAGGATACCCACGGTAGCGAATTGAAAGATGTAATAAAAGGCATTGCGCCCGAAAACGGCCATCGCCACCTGGGAAATGATGGTTTCTTGTCCCTCCACCGGCACTAGGTGCATGTGTGTAGCAAGAAAAGTTATGCCTAAAAAGAAAACCGCGAGCAACCCGGCCATGATGGTGATGGTAGTTGCGGCATTTTTTGAAACCGGGGGTTTGAAAACGGGAACTCCATTGGATATAGCCTCTGTTCCGCTCATAGCCACGGCTCCAGCCGAGAAGGCGCGCAGCACCAGCCACAGCGTAAGCGGCGTGGTTGCCACCAGGACAGGGGGAGCCGTGGCGGCGTGTAGGTTACCCGCGAATGCCTTGATCAGTCCCAATACGATCATGATACTCATGCCGATGATGAACATATAGGTGGGGATGGAGAAGACTGTTCCGGCTTCGCGTATACCACGCAGGTTCCCCAGCACCATCAGGCCGATGAAGAACAGGCTCAATATAACCGTTAGATTGAGGTAAGATGGCAGCGATGCGGTCAGGTTGTCTACCTGTGTCCCATAGCCTGAGGCGATGAGTGCTGAGATGACGCCCTGCGAGCCAGCGACAATCGACACCGACACAGTAAGCACATAGTCGATAAGCAGGGCTGCCGCAGCAACCAGGCCGAAACGCTGGCCAAGATTTTCGCGGCTGACATTATACGAACCTCCACCCTGGGGATAAGCATGGACTGTCTGGCGGTAAGAGAAAGCGACGATAGATAGCAGAATGGCCACCGCCAGGGCTGTATACATTGAAACGCCCAGAGCTGCGCTTCCTGCCACCACCAGAATAGCCAGCGAGGCCTGTGTGGCATAAGCACTGGATGAAATAGCGTCGGACCCGAATACCGCGAGTGCCCTTATCTTGTTAAGGCGCTGAGTGCCTTCCTCTGCCGTGTATAGCGGGCGACCGATAAAAAATCTCTTCAGGCTGCGGTAGCTGCGCTCAGTCCGGCTATGGAGGATTTCTTTTTCGGGTTTGGCCACGAAATAGCCCGGCCCGGACTTGATGAAGCGGCTGACGCGCTTGACCCTGGCATAGGATTCACCGGGCCGCGCGCCGCGGTGCGTTTCGATGCTTATCAGGTCAGGATTAAGCTTCCCGGCATTGTCTTCCTTGTGTCCGTTGCGAGCTGTGCCGTTGTTATTTACATCAGAGTTCATATTTTTAGTATTCTGATCGCTCTACCCATAATCGGGGTGTTACTCGAATACGTTTATACGACCGTATATTTATAGCACTTTTTGCGGTCAAGTACCACCATAGATAAAACACTGTCTATTCACTTTAGCGATGTTCAAAGATTTTCGTAGATAGACGGCGGCATTCTGTCCTGAGCCTGTCGAAGAAGGATAAAAGGGGGAATTTATTTTATTCCCTCGCAGTTGGCAATACTACTCACTTGCTGGCAGGGTGAACGAAAAGGTACTGCCCATGTGACGGCGATAGCGATGGTGGCAAGAGCGATAGCGATAATCCTTTTCATTTTTCTCCATTTAAGGGATGCTTCCTGCTTCCCTTTGATTTATACTCACTATACCAGCGCGGTATGAAGATATTATGAAGACCGCATGTAATTTGTGTGAAGTTGGAAAGACTAATTTCCTCTTTGATGTGACAGGCCTGTTGCCTTTTGCGGTGTTGTCATTGTCGGGCTCGACCCGACAATCCAGAACGTGATTGACCTCTGGATTCCCGTTGGAGTTCACACTGAGCGAAGCGAATGTGCGGGCATGACATGCGAGAGGGGGACGAGATTGCCACGCTCGTCCGTCTCAGGCGGACTCACTCGCAACGACGCAGGAAAATCCCTCCTCACCTCCTTTTGGCCAAAGGGAGGACATACGGCTTTGATTGAATTACTATGTTTTCTCAGCTAAGATAAACACCAATCGTTCGGAAAATCGCTGGAGGTTTCTATGAACAGGACGGAAGCTCTCAAGGCTGTTACGGATAACGTAAAGAATCAGAACCTGGTCAAGCATATGCTGGCCGCCGAAGCCATTATGCGGGCGCTGGCCCGCCGGTTCGGGGAGGATGAGGAGGAGTGGGGGCTGGCTGGCCTCCTGCATGACATAGATTACGACATCCTCGCTGGAGACATGACCAACCACAGCAAGCTCAGCGCCGAAATGGTGCAGAAAATAGGGGGCAGCCCCGCTATGGTGCATGCCATTCTGTGTCACAACGAGGCGCACGGCGTAGCCTGCGAAAGCCGCATGGATAAAGCCCTCTTTTGCGCCGACCCGCTCACCGGCCTCATCACGGCGGGGGCACTTATAAGGCCGGAGAAGAAGCTGGCGGCCGTCGAGGCGTCGTCTATCCGCAAACGCTTCAAGGAGAAGAGCTTCGCCGCTGGCGCCAACCGCGAGCAGATTGCCACTTGCTCAACCCTCGGCATGACGCTGGAGGAATTTATTGCACTGGGGCTGGAGGCCATGAAGGGGATAAGTTCCGATTTGGGGTTGTAACGAAAAATCCGAATATAAAAATGGTAATGACACATATATCATTTATGAAAGAATTGTATTAAGATAGGCTAATCATCAATGGAAAGCGAAAAAATCTGAGGGAATTAGTAGAAGAGCTTTTCTCAAAACGCTCGTCGAGCTTGGACTAGTCGCTGGAGGTATCGCTTTCGGCGCTTACAAACTAGAGCTCGGTCCCTTTAATCAAGCTCCTAAAGCTATTGATGTTCCCCAATCATTTGACCCTTCAATAGGCGAAAAGAAAATTTCTGCATCGGGCAAAGAGTCAGTAATCACTGCTCTTATTGGAGATAATAATACTGTAAATACCACCTTGGACGTTGTTCAAAATCTTCCCTCTTTTGACTCTAAAGGCAACCCCCTCTTATATATCGTTCCTCCCAAACCGGGAGACACCATTGAATACAGTTCTACTATTGACAAAACAGGCTTTACCCTGAACGGGATAACAACCCTCGTAGACTTGCTTGGAGTAGTGATAAAAGTAGACAAAGATTATGTCGTGCCGATGCCAATCGACGGCAATATCGTCGGAACCAATAGAAGCGATGGAAGTTTCGGAGTTTATTGGATTTTTTATACCGCTCCAAATGGAATAAGACATAGCATGGATCTATCAGGCTACGATATTCCCACATTTCTACAAGATATTCCCAGAATCAATATGGATGCGTCCAGTACCGACGCTGTAATCGAAAAAGCATGCATTCCTCTTAAGCGCGGCGCACCACTACTTCGAACCAATAAATCTACTTATGTGTCTTATGACTCTTCGTTCCTCACTAATTTAAATCTTCAACCCCTTGCCATAACCGACTCTTCAGGACTGGCAAAAATTCCCAGAGTAGAATAAATCCCGAAACGAACGCTCGGCATGACGCTGGAGGGGTTTATAGCTCTGGGGCTGGAGGTTTTTGATCGCCAACTCCCCCTTTGGCAAAAGGGGGATTAAAGGGGGTTTTGCTCCACATGTCTCAGGATTTCTTCAACAACCGCATCAGTATTTGTAAGCGCGTCTGTGTTCGAAAATCTAAGCACCCTCAGGCCTTTGCCCTTAAGATAATCGTCACGCTGGGAATCGGCAGATTGTTTCTCCTCAGAGTAATGCTGGCCACCATCAAGTTCAATCACCAACTTGGCCGATGGGCAGTAAAAATCTACAATGTAGTTTCCGATTATTCTTTGACGTTGGAATCGATATTCTTTTAACCTATGCAATCTCAGTCGAGCCCACAAGCGGATTTCGGCATCGGTCATCCGCTTGCGAAGCTCTTTGGCGAACTCTTTGAGGCTGTTATTATACATTAACATGGTTGGGCAAAACCCTCTCCTTTGGCGAAGCCAAGGTCTCCCTTTTGCAAAAGGGAGAGGAAAATTGAGCGATCCTAGCTCACCTGTATCGTCGAGCCATCCGCTGTTTTAACCACGTCAATCCTCGTCGGGAAGGCGTCTTTAAGTTCGTCGATGTGGGTGATGACAAGAATCTTTTGAAAGTCGTCTTGCACCGAGATGATGGCTTCCTTGAGCTTTTCGATACCATCGGCGTCCTGGGTGCCAAACCCCTCGTCGATGATGAGCGTGGGTAGAGGCGCTCCGGCTCTCCGCGCCAGCAGCCGCGACAGCGCGATACGCACAGAAAAATCTATCCTGAAAGCCTCTCCCCCGCTGAACATCTCATAATTGCGCGTGCCAAGTTCGTCGGCGATTTTAATATCCAATGTCTCGGAGATGTCCCCCTTCTTGGTGGGCTGCTGCGTCTCGAAGGTCAGGTTCATGCGCCCGTCGGTCATGCGCGTCAGCAGCCGGTTGGCTTCGTCTTCTATTTCGGGCAGGGCCGTTTCTATGAGCATGGCCTGAATGCCTTTTTTGCCGAATATCTGGGCCAGTTGCTTATAGAGGTTCTCTTTTTCGGTGGCCTCGGCGAATGACTTTCTCTTTTCTGTGCTGCGTTTTTCGAGCTCGGCGAGCCTCTTAATCTGCTCCCTGAGGACCGCCAGTCTCTCCCTGGCGAATTTTTGTTCTTCCGCCAGCCCCTTAAACTCAGCCTCGATCAGCGCCAGCTTTTGAGACATCTCCGGCAGCGCGGATAGCTGGGCTGCGAGTTGTTTTTGTGACTGGCTGTCCGCCGCCAGGCGCATGTTGATGTCGGCGATGACTTCCTCCGACTTGGCTGCGTTTTCTTTTTCCTGCGCTATCAGCTTTAATGCCTCATCCAGACGGCGTTTCTGTTCATCGTATGGCTTGAGTCTTTCTACTTCCTGCTGGAGGGCATCGTGTTTCTTTTCATCGTATGCCATAGATGCCATCTCGGCCCCGATGCGGGCGATGGCCTCCTGCTCGGCGCGGGCGTAGTCCTGGGTAGCCAGAGTCTCTTCGACCTGTGCCAGCTTCTGTCTCTCTCCCTCCAGGCTGGAGGAGGCTTCCGCAGACTCTTTGATTGTTTGGGTTATGCGGCTCTCCTGGATGGTGAAGGCGTAGTTTTCCTGTTTTTGCCTGGCTTCCAGCCTGTTGATTTCGGCGTCAAGGGATTTGGCTTCAGCGGATAGTGTTATCGAGTCGCCTTCAGTTCGTTTAATAGACGTTAGTTTTTCCTGTTTCTCGCAGGCGTACTTGCTCTCCACCAGTTCGAGCTTTTCATTTCCCAGGTCAGTCTCGCAGAGGGGACAATGAGCGCCACCTACCGTTTCCGAAAGCAGACCGAGCTTCTCATCTATATCGGTGACATCCTGTTTCAGTCGGCTGATGCCAGCGACCAGTCTGGACAGTTCGTCTTTTTTATCGAGGCTATCTTTGCGTTTAGACTCAATCTCAGCTTCAAGGCTTACCAACGCTCGCTGAACTGGTAACAGCTTCTGCTGCTCCAGTTTGAGCTCCGGCAGTTTTACTGCCCTAGCATCGAGTTGCTGAATGTTGTTCTCGATGAGCTTGTGCTGTGTGTTGAGGTCGTTTTGCGCAAGGTCGCGCGCCTTTTCATACTGGTTTTTCTTCTCGCTCAGCCTGGAAAGCTGCCGCGCCTGCTGATTCATCTCATCGTGGAGATTGCGGACTTTTTGCAGTTCCTGATAACCCGACTCTATGGCCGTACGGTCATCCATGATTTTTTGATACTCGACAACGTGAACCGTACTCTGTTTGAGTCTTTCCTCCTCGCGCCTGAAGTCTTCGTTGTGGCGTTTGATAGCAGCGTCTAACTGGGAGAGTTGCGTCCTGACCCCTTCCAAAGCCTGCACTTCCGACCGGAGCTGTTTTAGCCCCGTTTCCTTCTGACTAACGGAAGCGTATATCTCGGTGGAGGACACCTCCGCCTGTTTCAACTCCGCCTCGTAGGCTGGTTTCTGTGACAATTCGGTTTCATGCTCTGATATACTTGCCGAAAGCAGCAGCTTTGCCTGTTCGGCCTCTCTGGCTTTCTCTTTAGCGCTGGCCTCGTACTCGTCGTACACTGAGAGGCCCAGAATGTTAGCCAGTACCTCTTTGCGTTTACCGGGTTCTTTTCGGGTAAACTCGTCGGCGTGCCCCTGCCGCAGGTAGGCGCTGTTGGTGAAAGTTTCGTAGTCCATGTGCAGGATGTCACGCGTGATTATTGTCTGTGTCTGGGTTTTGTTGTCTCCAGAGATTGGCACAAATCCACAGTCGGAGGCAGTGAACAGGTCAAGGCTGCTCGGCCCGGAAGCCCTTTTGCTCTTAGGCCGTGCATGCTTGCGTATTATGCGGTATAGCTGCCCGCCGGAAGTGAAATCGAACTCCACCTGGGTTTCGTTCTCGCCCTGGTGGATGAGGTCGTCGGAGCTCTCGGCACGCGATTTGCCCCAGAGCGCCCAGGTGATAGCGTCTATGATGGAGGACTTGCCGGCGCCGTTATCGCCGGAGATGCAGGCGGTGTGGATGGACTTGAAGGAAAGCGGCGGCGTATCGCCCCTGTAGGGCATGAAATTGCGCATCCGGAGACTGACTGGAATCATACTTTTTCGCCTTGCCGTATATTTTAGCATAGCGATGGGCAATTTATCTGTGGTGAAGAGGTAAAAAAGGGCGGGTTTCTAACCCGCCCCCTTGCGTTGAGAACAATTATCTTGGCGGAGGAATGCTCCAGGCGATGTCAAGATGTCGGCGCGGGAGTAGAACCCAGGGTCACCGTCACAGTGGACTTGCTCGTGCCCCGGTAAAAGGTTATCTTGACCTGAGTTCCGGGGGCCTTGGCCTGGATTAGTTGCACCAGTTGGCCGTTGGTGGTAATGTCGGTGCCATCCACGTCGGTGATGACATCCTTGGCCTTGAGGCCCGCCTTGTCCGCCGGGCTACCCGAAACTACCCCGCCGATCATCACGCCGCTATCTGTTCCCAGGTTATTCTGCGCCGCCACTATGCTATCCACCGTTGTCAGCCCGTTCACCCCCATGAAAGCCCGCGCGACATAGCCGCTGGTAATGAGCTGCTGTATTATCGGCATAGCCGAATCGATGCTGATGGCGTAACCCACGCCCTCCACCCCTGTCTCGATGAGCTTGATGCTGGTGATGCCCACCACCTCACCGTTTGTGTTGACCAGCGGCCCTCCGCTGTTGCCCGGGTTGATGGCGGTATCCGTGCCGATAAGATTGGTATGAGTTATGCCGTTTTCATCCGTAACAGTGGCATTCAGGCGGCTGACCCAGCCCCCGGTCATGCTGATACCCAGGTCGAGGGCGTTGCCGATAGCGGCCACAGGCTGCCCCACCTTGAGGGCGGCTGAGCTGCCGATACTGGCGGCTGTGAGACCGCTGGCATTAATTTTGATAATGGCAAGATCGGAGGAAGCATCGGTCTTTATAGACGTAGCTGTGTATGTTTTTCCATCAGATGTGACCACACCGATCTGGCTTGCTGGCACGGTGCCGCCAAGGCCGTCCTCAAGTACGTGTGCGTTGGTGACAATGATACCGCTTGTGTCCACCACCCAGCCCGAGCCCGCATACACGTCGGTTTCCACCTGAACGACGGCTGGCCTTACCTTTTCGACAACGGAGGAGAAGTCGAGGAAGCCTTCTGAAAAGGCGCCGCTCACAATTGTCGTCGTGGCAGCCGGAGAAGTGATCGTGACGGTCTGCGTCATCGTCGATGTCGATAACAGGCTGCAACTGACGCTCACTATGGTAAGAGCTGCCAGCACTGATACCAATAATATCTTGAACCGTTTCTTCATTACTCTTCTCCCCGCTAATGGAAATAAAAGTGTATGCGAAAGACTTAACTTATATCATACAACAAACTGGTAAAGTAATGGTAAAGAATGGTTTCTCGCCCCGATTCCTGCGAAACGACGTGGCACCTCCGGTTTCCTTGTCATTCTGAACCCATGCGGGATGGCTGAAGATTCTTGGGCGGAGTCTCTGCGCTGGCAAGAAAACTCATCTTTCGTTGACAGTAGTGATACAATCATTTTGAGAATAATCGAGATGGGGATGTGCCATGCCTACCAGAGACTATGATTTTCAGGGTTTCGATCGCATCCGTTCTCCAATGCGATATTTCGAGAACGCTAGATGGGGGTGAAGCTCGTGAAACCGATTGAGATACTTTTTGCCGCTCTCTCTTTTATTATTGATGTTGCTTCCGGCAGTCCGCGCCAAATCGGACGGCGGTTTCGGCATCTACCTGGCCGACAGCGGGGAAGAAGTACTTTCGCTAGAGCACATCAAAGCTTACCACAGCATGGACCACTCTCTTGAGCTGAACGCAAAGGGCATCGAAAAATGGAATTCTTATAATACATCTACGACTGTTCCCCATCTCGCTGAAAGCCTCTATCAGCGCGATTTTATTCTCAAAATCGATACCCAGGAGATCTGCCGGGGCAAGTTCTATTCAATGGCGTCATCCGCGACCTATGATGGCATAGTTATTCTTGAAAGCCTCTTTAAGCTCGATGAAAACCAAAGAAGCATCAAAATTGATTTTGGTTATCCTTCCGGTTACTATTCTCCTTCTCAGCCATCAGACGAAAGCCGCGTTAGCGGGGAGCTTGAACGTTTCTTCGGAGACAAGCATTTGCTTGTAGTGGATTCAGGCTGACCTTTTCCGTCCTGATTTTGGGCTCTCAGGAAGGCATTGGAGGAGGGCCAAAGAATCCCTGGCAAGCTCCCCATTTACCCTGTACACACGCTAAGTTGTGTTATTCGTCCTGATGTTGTATAATGATAGTAAGTTTAAGTTTAGGTTATACAGTCTTCGGGAATTCCTCGGTTTTCCCTTCATAATTGGACGACCCAAACTCTAACTAGTTATTAAAGAGAGGAGGTCATCCAAATGAGTTTTCAGGACAAATCACTTCAGTGTTCCGATTGCGGAGCCACGTTCACCTTCAGCATTCAGGACCAGGAATTTTTCCAGTCCAAGGGCTACACCAATGAGCCCAAGCGCTGCAACACGTGCCGTGATGCCAGGAAAGCAGAACGCGGGACCAGCAACAGCGGCGGGTATAGCGGCAACAGCTACAGCAGCGGCAATAGCGGAAGCTACGCCCCCCGTCAGATGTTCCCTGCAACCTGCTCAGACTGCGGTAAAGCCACCCAGGTTCCTTTCGAACCTCGCAATGGCAAGCCGGTCTATTGCAGCGACTGCTACCGTAAAGTAAAACGCTAATCCAGAATATTCAAATCTGGTGATACCAAGGGGGCTGGATTTATCCAGCCCCCTGTTGTCTTGTATAGGGTGAGCCGGTCAGGAGGCGTGCCTATGTCAGAACAGCGCATTGCGGGTTATTCCCCGAGGTCGACCACGGCATATCTCTATATCGGCAACCTGGCCCTGGCTGTTACCGAAGACGAACTCAGGCTGGCCTTCGGAGCCTTCGGGCAGGTTGTTTCTATTAACTTGATGAATGATGCGTACATTGGCAGCCGGCAACCCAGGGCCTATGCCTATGTTGAGATGGCGCTCAAGTCCCAGGGCGAGGCCGCGGTTCACGGACTTGACGGCAAGATACTCGGCGACCGGCCCGTCAGCGTTGTTGAAGCCTTGCCTCTCACCCATATAAAAGAAGTGGCCTGCCGTCATAGCAAATACCGCAAAAGACAGGTCTAACCAACACCTCTTGCCACTCAGATAGAGAGTTTGCCACCCTCGCCGTGCCATGACTGAAAGCGGATTGGTCAGTCCGGTGAATACCATGCTTATCTGCGTTCATTTTCCGCGACGATAATAAAAGAGCGAGGGGATTCCCCCTCGCTCTCGCATTTAACTTTACTCCAGGTAGTCCTTTAACTTGCGGCTTCTTGTCGGGTGTCTCAGCTTCCTGAGCGCCTTGGCCTCTATCTGGCGGATGCGCTCGCGGGTGACGTTGAACTCTTTGCCCACCTCTTCCAGTGTGCGGCTACGCCCATCCTCGAGCCCGAAGCGTAGCTGGAGCACCCTCCTTTCCCTTGGCGTGAGGCTGGATAACACACTGTCGATCTGCTCCTTGAGCAGCTGGCGCGAGGCGGCGTCTGGCGGTGCCATAGCGTTCTGGTCCTCAATGAAGTCTCCCAGGTGGCTGTCTTCCTCTTCACCGATGGGCGATTCTAGTGATATGGGGAGCTGCGACACCTTGATGATCTCGCGCACGCGGTCAGGTGACATCTCCATCATATCGCCTATCTCCTTGGGAGTGGGCTCGCGCCCGTGTTCCTGCGAAAGTTGTCTACTTACCGAAAGTAGCTTGTTGATGGTTTCCACCATATGTACGGGAATACGTATGGTGCGCGCTTGGTCGGCGATGGCGCGCGTGATGGCCTGGCGTATCCACCAGGTGGCGTAGGTGGAGAATTTGAAGCCGCGGTGGTAATCGAACTTTTCTACGGCGCGTATCAGGCCGATATTGCCCTCCTGCAAGAGGTCGAGAAGTGGCATGCCGCGGCCGATATGTTTCTTGGCCACGCTCACCACCAGGCGCAGGTTAGCCTCGATGAGGTGTTTCTGCGCCTTCTGGGCTTCGGCGTGCATCGCATCCAGATAGTGGGTGAACTTTTTCTCGTGCACCTGTATGGCTTTGATAAACTTTCCGTCTTCGGCCAGCTTTTCCACTCCGTCGAGGACCTCCTCAGCGTCTATCTGGTCGATAACCTCACGCGGGAGCAGGCTGGAGTTGAGTGACAGGTTGATGAGTATCTGCTCGATGTCTGCTACGGGACGGTTAAACGCCTGCGCCAGCGCCATGGTCAGGTTCTGGTTGATCTCATTATCGATAGCCTGGCGGATCTGCGGCGCGAAAACAGCTTTCTTGAAACCGGTAGCGTGCTTCAGTTCAAGCTCTTTCTGCAAGGCGTGCACTAACGGAGCGGCCTGGCCGATCTCCTTGAGCATGGCCTGCATTATCTCGGTGGTGGAGGGGTCCCGGCCCAGCTTTTTGCGCAGGACCTCGCGTATCTCGTTGACGCGTTTGCCTTTTTCCATCTTTTGCGCCAGGATCTTTTCATCGTCGGCGGTCAATAGTGGCACGCGGCCTATCTCGTGCAAGTACATGCGCACGGGGTCGTCCACCACGCCTGGCTCTTCGAATACCTCGATGGGGATGGTAAGGTCGGGTGGAGGGACCTCCACCTCTTCGAGAGCTTCCCTGGTGGGGAGTTCCTCCTCTTCTATGTCTTCCTTGAGGGGCTCCTCTTCGATGTCTTCTTCAGCCTCTGCACCTGCCTCTTTGGCCACTACTTTTATTTTGGCCTCTTCCACTTCAACGGGTTTGTCCAGTTTTTTCTTGGGGCTCACTGCTGTCTCCTCTTTTGCTCACCCAGGTGTTCTTTTTTTACAAATAGCTCTCTGAGCTGGTTACCCTCATCCACCGCCGGTGTATCCGCGCGGTTCTGCGCCAGTCGCTTGAGGTGATCCTCACGCAGCCGCAGCACGGCATCGGCCAGCTTGGCCTCCATTTTATTATTCAGGAGCTCGCGCCCAAACAACCGGTCGTAGTGCTCCCACAGGGAGCTGTCCAGGGATGCCTTAACCTGCGACAGGTCGTCACAGCCCAGTATTACATTATATACCTCTCGATTCTCCGAACTGTCAAAATATTCGGGCAGCAGGTCGCCGCACTCCTCCCGGAGTTCCGGGTGTTTCAGGATAACTGTCAGGCAGTACTCCTCCACCGGGTTGGAGATAGATGGCTTTCCAGCCTCTTGGGCGGAGATTTTAGTACGCTGCGTGCCCCTGTTTTTAATCAGCAGGAGCTCGAGCTTCTTAGGGCTCTGCCCCAACAGCCCCGCCAGCTTGTCTATATAATAAGTCTGGCGTACCACGTCCTTTATCTGGCTGACGATGGGCATGAGGGCTTCTACAGCTGATGTTTTACCCCGGGATGACTTGAGGTCGAGGCCTGCTATTGCTCTCTCAAAGGTATAATCGAGTATGGGTATGGCTCCGGCAATCAGCCCGCGCCACTCTTCGGGATTCTCCCTGACTATCTCATCGGGGTCCTTGCCCTCCGGCAGTAAGGCTACGCGTATTTCGGCTCCCAGGCTGTTTTCCAACCCCACCGAGCGCAGCGTGGCTTCCTCGCCCGCGCTGTCAGGATCAAGCGCCAGCACCAGGTTATTAGTCAGTTTCTTGAGTATAGCCGCATGGTTTTCGCCGATGGCTGTGCCCATCGAGGCTATAACGTTTTTAAAGCCGTACTGATGCGGCAGGATGACGTCCATATACCCCTCGACTATGATCGCCTGCTCTTCGCTTCTCATAGCGTCTTTGGCCAGGTGCAGCCCATACAGGTTGGAGCTCTTGTCGAAGAGTGGCGTCTGCGGAGAGTTAAGGTATTTAGGTTGCTGGTTGTCGTCCAGCGCCCGCCCGCCGAAACCGATGACGCGGCCGCGCGCATCCGTGATGGGGAACATCAGGCGCTGGCGGAAGCGGTCGTGCTTCATTTTGTTTTCGCTCTCCATTACCAGCCCGGCCTCCAGCAGCTCGGCGGTGCTGAAGCCCCGCTCCAGCAGGTGCTTTTGCAAGCTGTCCCAGGCATTGGGGCTGTAGCCCAGTTTGAAGTCTTCCACCGACTGGGCATTGAGCCCGCGCTTTGCCAGGTAATCCCTTACCTTTTGAGCCTCGGAAGAGTTCAAGAGCAACTGGTGGTAATACTCTGCTGCGGCCTGGTTGGCCTGGTGTAAACGGTCGTGCTTTTCACGGGTCTTCTCGGAGGCGGCATATTGCGGTATGGCTACCCCGCTTTTTTCTGCCAGCAGACGTAGCGCCTCGCCGAAGTTTACACTGTCCTTTTTCATTATGAATGAGAATACGTCTCCACCCGTGCCGCAGGCTCCAAAGCAGTGCCAGCTCTGCTGGTCGGGATAGACGAAGAACGAGCCGTGCTTCTCGCTATGAAAAGGGCACAGGCCGCGGAAGGTCTTGCCGCTCTTGGTGAGGGCGGTGTACTGGCCAATGACCTCCACGATGTCGATCTTCTGTTTTACTTCTTCAACTACGCTCATATTGTTACTGTAATTTTACCATTCTCAAAGATGAAAGAAATCGTGTGATTGATGCGAGGACATTTTCCGAGTTCTCATCGGGGCTACAGGCCGAATTCGCAAGCCAGGTTGAGCGCATACTGGTCGGTCATGCCGGCGATGTAGTCCACCACGCGCCTCTCGGTTTCGTCGCTGTAGCTCAGGTATTCCGGCGGCAGCTTTTCCTCATGTTTAATCAGGTATTCATAAAGTCCGCGCACCACATCCCTGGCGTGACGGGCATCTCCATTCTCTGATAATACATTATATACCCGCTCGAACATGAAACTACGCAACTCGTCCGTCGCCTGCCCTGCTTCCTTACTCATTCTGATGACCGGAGGCGTTGACGCCTCAATATTGCCGGAAACCGCCCAGGAGTTTTCCACGATGTCCGTCACCATGGTGTTCACTCTTTTTGAGTGCGAGCGTCCGAGTACGGCGGACGCCTCTTTGGGCAGGTCGTCCTCAGTTAATATCCCGGCGCGCACAACGTCGCCGATGTCGTGGTTGATGTAGGCTATGGCATCGGATATCTTGACCACTTCGGCCTCGTAGGAGCTGCTCTGTCCCCAGTCATGCCCGAACAAACTCTTTTCGCCCTTGGAGTGGTTGAGAATGCCTTCGCGCACCTCCCAGGTCAGGTTAAGACCTCGCCCATCTTTCTCCAGCAAATCCACCACGCGCAGGCTTTGCTCGTTGTGGCGGAAACCGCCGTGGTACAGCTCGTTTAAGATATCTTCGCCGATATGGCCGAAAGGTGTATGCCCCAGGTCGTGTCCCAGGCTGATAGCCTCCGCTAGATCTTCATTGAGGTTTAGGGCGCGCGCGATGGTGCGCGCTACCTGTGAAACTTCGAGAGTATGAGTGAGACGTGTGACGTAATGGTCGCCCAGCGGCGCGATGAAGACCTGCGTCTTGTGTTTCAGCCGTCTGAAGGCATTGGTGTGCAGGATGCGGTCGCGGTCGCGCTGAAAGGCCGTGCGTATAGGGCATGGCTCCTCCTCACGCTTGCGTCCGCGCGAAAGGCGGCTCTTCACAGCGTAAGGCGACAGGGTGTCTTCCCGGGCTTCGCTGCGCTGCCGGACATTCAGCCGGTCAATCATTTAGCTTGGAGCTTGGCCTCGGCGCGGGCGATGATAGCGCGCGTGGTACCTATCATATCAGGGCTGACGGAGACAGAGGTGATGCCCCAGGCCACCAGCTTCTCGGTCAATTCGGGATAGACCGAGGGCGCTTGCCCGCAAATGGAGGAAGTTACACCCATGCTCTTGGAAACGGTGATGGCGCGCTCGAGGGCCACCATGACGGCGTCGTTGCGCTCGTCGAAGGTGCTGGCCAGCTTGGAGCTGTCGCGGTCGATGCCCAGGGTGAGCTGCGTCAGGTCGTTAGAACCGATGGAGATGCCATCGATGCCCACCGCCAGAAACTTCTCCATGATAAAGATGTTGGCCGGTATCTCGGTCATCATCCACAGTTTGAAATCTTCGGAGCGTTTCAGGCCGAACTCCTCCATGAGCGCCTTGGTCTGCGCCAGCTCATTCACCGTACGTACGAAGGGGATCATGACCCACAGGTTTTTGTAGTCCTTACGCACGCGTTTGATGGCCTCAATCTCCATTTTGAAGCTCTCTTTATCGGTGATGTAGCGCGAGGCGCCGCGGTAACCCAGCATGGGGTTCTCTTCGACTTCCTCGAACTCCTGGCCGCCTACCAGCTCTTTATACTCATTGGTCTTGAAGTCGGTGGTGCGGTAGACCACAGGGCGGGGAGAGAAGGCCTTGGCGAAGGGCAGGATGCCTTCGTACATCTTCTGGATATATTCTTCCTGCCTGCCGTTCTTGATCATGTACAAGGGGTGTATGCCTATCTGGCTGACGATGAACTCGGCGCGCAACAGGCCCACGCCGTCAACGTTGCGTGCGGCCACCTTGTCGGCCAGCTCAGGCTGCGCCAGGTTTACATAAACGCGGGTGCGCGTTTTGATGATCTCTTTCATCATGGAGGTGAACGACGGCCCCTGGGCAGTGCGCGATACCTTGCCGGCATACACCTTGCCATGCGAGCCGTCCACGGTTATCTCCTGGCCTTCGTGCAGCAACCTGGTGGCTTCGCCGGTACCCACCACACAGGGAGTGCCCAGTTCGCGGCTGACGATGGCGGCGTGCGAGGTGCGGCCGCCCCTGTCGGTGACGATGGCTACGGCGCGTTTCATGGCCGGTACGAAATCGGGTGTGGTCATCTCGGCCACCAGTATGTCTCCGTCCTTAACCTGGTCTATGTTAGCCGGATCGAGCAGGATTTTAACCGGGCCGGTGGCTAACCCCGGACTGGCGGCGTCGCCGGCCAGCAGAACGGGGGCATCTATCTCAGGTTCTACCTCAAAGGCGTCTTTTAAAGTGGTGACAGGACGGGTCTGCACTATGAAGATCTTGCCGCCCTCCGCTGCCCATTCGATATCCTGAGGGCTCTGGTAATGGGCTTCGAGGCTCTTGGCTATCTCGGCCAGCTTGAGCACATCGGCGTCTGAGATTTTCTGCTTTTCGCGGGCGCCCGAAACGGGAACCCACATGTTGTTGTGCTCGCCATTTCCGGCCGGGTTGCGCACCAGCTTCTTGTCCTGTGTGCTGATCTTGCGCGAAGTGATGTTGCCGCTCTTCTTGTCTATAATAAAAAGGTCCGGGGTGACTTCCCCGGAAACTATGCCTTCCCCCAGGCCATAGATAGCTTCGATAACTATCTTATTGGTGTCGCTGGTTAGGGGCTCTACGGTGAACATGACGCCGGAGGCCTCAGACGCCACCATGCGCTGTACTGGAACTGCGATGCCCACCTTGAGGTGATCATATTTCTGCTGGTGGCGGTAGTAAATGGCGCGGGACTCGAATAGCGATGCCCAGCACATCTGCACGGCTTTGACCACATTGGCCTTGCCTTCAATGTTAAGATATGTGCTCTGCTGTCCGGCGAAGGAGGCTTCAGGCAGGTCTTCAGCGGTGGCGGAGGAGCGCACAGCCACCAGCCCGACGCCCATTTTGATATAGGCCTCTTCTATGGCCTTGCCGGTTTCTGGGGGCATAGCGGCACTCAGGATGAGCTGTTTGATCTGTGTGGAGGCCTGCTGTAGCTTCTTGCTGTCGTTGGTGTCCAGGCCTTTGAGGACGGCGGTGATCTTCGGGGCCAGAGCGGCGTTCTGGATAAAATCGTAATAAGCGTCTGCGGTCACTATGAAACCGGGAGGCACCGGGATCTTGACTCTGGTCATTTCGCCCAAGTTGGCGCCCTTGCCACCCACCAGCGGGATATCCTTGCGGCCTACATCTTCAAACCAGACAACTGCCTTATGGCCCTTTTGCATGATTTATCCTCCTGAGGTTGATAGAAGTGCATTCATTATAACAGAACCATTTAAAAAAGCGCTAGTGAAAGAAGCCACACAGCATTTATTATTTCGCCGGGTTTTCGTGGCCTTCCTGACACTCTTCGTTGCATGTCGAAGAACAGCTCAATAAGATGACGCTTACGCACGCCGCCTTTTTTCTGGCATCGTTTGATAAAAATTGATATATAGTAGAAAGCGATACCATAAAGTTGCAAATATGTTGATTGGCTTTTAAGAGCTCGACTATCGACCCCTTTTATTCAGTTGACACCCTATAGAGTCGGGGGTAGAATTATGCATGCGGTTGTAAGGAGGGGATGAAAACATGATTGAAATGACCATCGAGAGCGTGCGTAAAGGTATGATGAACCCGAAGTCCTCTCAAGCAGGTGTTCCTTACGTCGTGCTGCTCAAGGAGAAGGCCGCTGAGCGATACCTGCCCATCTTTATCGGTCCCGCTGAAGCCCAAGCAATTGCTATCAAGATGAGCGGAGAGCATATGCCGCGCCCATTAACGCACCAATTGATGCGTTCCATAATAGACAGCATGGGAGCTACCATAGATTCCGTCATCGTCAGCGACCTCAAGAATGATACCTTCTTTGCCAAGGTGATTCTGAACGTCAATGGCGCACAGATGGAGGTGGATTCACGGCCTTCGGATGCTCTTGCACTTGCGGGTGACGAAGTGCGCATTTTTGCCGAAGACTCGGTTATCGAGAAGGCCGGCATATCCCTGCCTCAAGGCGAGGGCGAGGAGTTTATCATGGACAACCAGCATCCCGAAGTCGGGGGCAGGATGCCGGAGGGTAAATCTGGAAAGGTGAGCGACGAAGAACTGGGCAAGCTTTCGGCTTTCAGCGATTTCCTCAACAGCCTCGACCTGGAAGATTTCGGCAAGTACAAGTCCTGAAGTCGAGTTGAGACTATTGATTAAAGCCCTGGAAAAATTCCGGGGCTTTTTATTAATAACCAAGTGTTCAAAGCTAAACAGCTTCTTGACTTTGTTTGGTTGATTCTGTTATTCTTCTCGACGGCAATTTGAGGCTTTATGCAAGCTTGGCAAGCCGCACTCAGGGTCCTCGGGGTGGGATGGTATATAGTTATTGCCATCGTCCTGGGTCTTCTGGGGGGGCTGTGGCTGGATGGGAAGTTCAACACCAAGCCTCTTTTTACTATCGTCGGGCTGATAATCGGCATCGTGGCCGCAGTGTATGGTGTCTATCAACTATTTCTGCCGTTTATTAAGAATAAACAGGGTAAAGGGGATAGCTAGTGGCTAAGAAAAAGGGCTGTCTCGGCTGTTCACTACCGGTAGCGCTTTTAGTTGTGGGTGTTATCCTTGCGGTGATTTTCC
>Ga0007800_10000326_pt1 | contig 19881 bp, 17 predicted proteins | sample CryBogmetaGMA14M_FD_60366 | JGI IMG/M metagenome (GOLD analysis project Ga0007800, IMG submission 60366) | Freshwater microbial communities from Crystal Bog, Wisconsin, USA - MA14M | ecosystem: Environmental > Aquatic > Freshwater > Lake | place: Crystal Bog, Wisconsin, USA | collected 2009-07-06 | reverse complement strand
CTTTTCACCGAGTCTTTGTCATATTACTGGTTGCAGGTATATTTCCTGCCTCCCCTGGTTCTTCTGGAAATTCTCAGTTCAGCGATTCTCTTGCTGGTGTAGTTGATTCTCTTGACAGACGGGCCCAGGATCCACTTCTCAGTGATAGCCTGAGACCGGTACAAATGGTATCCGACGCATTGGGTGAACATTATAATTCAGAGCAACTAACAGAAAAGAACGATTCCGGCTTCAAAGGGAGACGAATAGTCATCTCGGAGCGTCGCCCGGAGGGAAGATCGTCGTCCGGTGCGGAATCAAGGCACTCTGATGGAGACAGGGTGTGGAAAAGCCAGGAACTTGACTTGCTTGCGGTAGGCATGGGAATCGGCGACGTGGATGGTGACGGGCAAAATGAGATAGTGGTTATTGATCCTCATAATGTGTACTTGTACCGATTGTCCGCGGGAAAGTTGAATCGTGTGGCCGAATACTCGGCACGCACTCTGGAACTGAAGAGCGTCGACGTGGCAAAATTTCGTAAACAGGGCCCAGCAAGAATATACGTCTCAGCTCAAAATCGTGGAACTCTCGCTTCTTTTGTGCTCGAATATAGAAATGGGGTTCTGGAACCAGTCATAAGAGATTTTGATTATTTTCTGAGAGTAATTGTTTATCCTACTCAGGGGCCGATTCTTCTCGGCCAGAAAAAGGGCCTGAGAAATATGTATGATGGTCCGGTATATCGCCTGACCGACAAGGGAGACCAACTGGCACTGGAAGGCAGGTTCGGGATCCCCCTTAAAATTCCCGTCTTCGGATTCACCATCGGAGATTTCGAGGGAAAACGGCAGCCGCTCATCGCTGTTTATGACAGGAATGATCATCTCCGTATCTACAGTCCTGACGGAAAAAGGATGTACGTTTCCAAGGCATTCTACGGAGGGTCGGACGTTCTACTGAGATGGGCCGGGCCGGAAAAGCAGACAAGCAGAGATTCTATTCGATCGGATGACGAAAAGGACGACGTCTATTTTCGTCCACGAATTATGTCTATGGACATTAACGGTGACAAGACTCAACAGATTATCGTTATCTCTCATAGCTCCAAAACCATGCGGCTACTCGGCCGTAGCAAGATGCTGGAAGAAGGGCAAGTATTGGGTTTATTGTGGAACGGTGATGCACTGGACGAAAAATGGGGCACTCCTAAGTTGGAGGGCACGATAACGGACTTTGCCGTGGAGAAACTGCCGGAACTTTCCGGCGTGAGGCTGGTGACGCTGGAGCGTAAGAAGACTGATTGGCTGGCTTTTCTGAGGTCCAAAAGCCAGATACGAGCCTATGACTTGCCCTCCCTGATACGTGAAGGTCTGGAAGGGGGAGGAAGGAGAAGTCCTGGTGATTGAGGCGGATCAGACTGAGTGACGTCTCTTTACAGGCCGACAGGTTGATTGGTGTCAACCTTCCGCAACACTGCTCTGATGGGCACCAGCACATGATCGTTTTCTTATCATTGATGGACAACCATTCCACAGAGTTCAGATGCATTTTAGATTCCTGGTAGGGATGGTATTTTCATTCACGAGATTTCAAGTCGAGCCATATGACTGAAAAGAGTCAGGGGTAGACGGCCGTGGGAAATTATTCTTGACACAATCGCAAGGGCGGATGAATAATCACCTTCAACTGAGGCAAGAGCTTTACACTTAAATCGGGCCTTCGAAGAGAGTGGGCAGATACGATGCCGTCTGTTTACGATATCTACGAGAGGAAGAATTACCGGAATCGAATCCCGCTGGCCCAGTCCGTCAGCTTTGAAGTGGAGGTCCGCGAAACCAACCTCCATATTCAAGCGCGTACGGACCTTGGCCCTAAAGCCAAGGATTCTGTTTTCCGATACAGATATCAGATCGAGGAATATCTCAGGCAACACCCTGCGTTTCGTGAGACTGCCTCGCCGATCCAGATATATGCCAGTGCTCCGGAAATTGTCCGATACTGTGATCTTTCCAGCCGTTCTACCGGCGTTGCTCCCATGTCATGCATGAGTGGGGCAATTGCAGACTTTGTCGGGCGAGACTTGGCTTCGGATTCACCCAATCTCATTGCTTCCAGTGGGGGAGATTCTTTTGTAAAGTGTGCATTCCCTCTTGATGTTTACCTCTACGCCAAAGGATCACCTTTTCACGAACGCCTTATTCTGGCTCTGCCCTCGTACCAGAAATCTTTTGGTATCTCCACTCTTGTCCCCGGTAAAGGGGTCAACGCTGTAACTGTAGTTTCCCGATCCGCCTGCTGGGCTTCAGCCTTTGCAAAGGACATAGGAGACCGCTTATCTGCTGGTGAAGGTCTTGCCTCGGTCCTCAAACGAGCTGATGCTTACTCCGACGTGGGGTGTATAATTCTTATTGCCGGAAAAACGATTGTTTTGGGAGGAGACATGGTTCTGAGGTCAGTTAACGGCAGTTCACCGGAATGGCCTGGAAATGATTGACAAATATGAAAATCGGAGTCCTTTCTGACACTCATCTGTCCAGCCCTGATCCATTACTTGACCGCATCCTTGAAGATCTGCTGGCATGCACGGAAATGATTCTTCACGCGGGGGACATAGTGAGCCGGAGAGTTCTGGATCGCCTCGAAGAAGGCGGAGTCATCGCGGTCTCAGGAAATATGGACGACTACGATGTGCTGGAAGCTGTCCCTCAGGTTCGTATTCTGTCTGCAGAGGGCAAGCGTATCGGGCTGATTCACGGATGGGGCTCAAAAGAAGGCTTAGCTCAGAGAATACTTCAGAAATTCGGCTCGGAGAAGCCGGACTTGATAGTATACGGCCACTCCCACGTCCCGTTCTGGGGTAAAGTGGAGGGCACTTACATGTTTAACCCTGGATCTGCCGGCCATAGGCTTTACTCGGGATTGAGAACCGTGGGCATTGTAGAGGTCTCTCTAGACGGCATGGAAGGAAAGTTCATGTCGGTAGGACCTTGATTCCTATGCTGTAAAACATTGTGCGGAGCATGATCCGGCGAAATCTTTCTCACCTCAATGGAATAAACTACGGCTGCTTACTTTTGGATGTGTGAGAGCCGGCTGAAAACCGACTGCGAGATCAAATCAACATGGAAAGAATCTGGGCGCCCTGGAGAATAGATTACATACTGGGTGAAGAAAAAGAATCAGGCTGTATATTTTGTACTAAACCGGTACAAAAAGAGGACGACGATAATCTGATCGTGCATCGAGCCGTGTGTGCGTTCACCATGATGAACAAGTTCCCGTATAATAACGGCCATCTCCTGGTCGTTCCCTATCGACATGTTTCCGATATCTGTTTGCTCGAACCGGACGAGAATAGCCTCCTCGTCCAGGAAGTTTGTCGTGCTCTGCAGGTTCTCAGGCATGTGATGCGGCCGGACGGTTTCAACATCGGCATTAATTTGGGAAAATCAGCCGGGGCCGGTATTGAAGAGCACGTGCATTATCATATAGTTCCTCGCTGGAATGGAGACACCAACATTATGCCGGTGCTTGCCGATATTAAAGTAATTCCAGAGCACCTTGGCATTTCATGCAAAAAATTGCAGGAGGGATTTGCAAAACTTTATCCCCAAGTTTCCCAAGAGGAGGAGAAATGAGGCTCATAAAGAGGCTGATCGAACTGGCCTTCGTCATACTGGTGATCTCACTGTTCATGAAAAACAAGGATATAGAGCTGCAGATTAATTATTTCGGTTTGTCCGAGCCCATCAAAATGGCCTTCTGGGAACTCGTAACTTTTTGCGTCTCCATCGGAATCATTATTGCAGCACTAGGAGACTTCATTACACAGCTTAAATGGCTCCGGGAAAAACGGAGGATGATCAAGACAGATAAAGGACACCAGAAAGAAGTTAACGATTTAAACGTAAAGATTGAGTCACTTGAAGCTGAAAACCAACTCATGAAAAAAAGTCTTGACCAGAAGTCAAAAGAGTTCTCGGATCTCCGGAAACAGGTGGATGCATCATCTGTATGCCGAAGCGAAGTTCCCATAATGAATGTTGAAAATACCGGGGATTCCACAGAGAAGAAATAAGTGCATTAAAGGACTTATGATGTCCTGTTAAGAGTGCGTTGAGTAAAGGATCGTGAGCAATGAATTAACAAGAATGCGGAGTCAAGAAACCGGATCATCCTACCGGTCACACGGTTGGACATTTTAAGCTTTACTCCAGCATTCCGAAACCGGTCCACAAACCATAGAAATTCTTATAAAGAGCCTCTGTAGCTGCACATGGAAATTGCTCGCGTTCGCGAAAAGATCTATCTAAACTTCATTGCTCCGTCAGTGGCCCTGGGAAATTTTGATGGTGTCCACCGGGGACATCAGGAGATTCTTAGGCGCACGGTGGAGACGGCACACCTCAAAGGCAGGGATGCCGTGGTCTACACATTCGATCCACATCCTCGCCTGGTGCTGAACAAGGCACCGGAAATTCCAAGAATAACCACTCCCCGGGAGAGGGTGAGAATCCTCGAAAGCCTTGGAATTGACGTCCTTGTACTGGCAGAGTTTACCACTGAATTCTCCGCCCAGTCTCCTGAGGAGTTTGTGGAGAACGTACTGGTGGAGGAACTCGGCACCAGAAACTTGTTCATCGGGGAAAATTATCGTTTCGGCAAAGGCCGTGCCGGCACTTCTCACACTCTACGCAAAATGGCGTACGAACTGGGATTCATTGTTCATGTGGTTCCACCTGTACGTTGCGGAGGAATAGTTGTTTCTTCCAGCAGAATACGAGAGCATCTTGCGCGAGGGGAGATTGCCGAGGCAAACTATTTGCTGGGAAGAGAGTTTACCATCGAGGGCAGGGTCATACACGGACACCACCGCGGCAAAGGACTAGGCTTCCCCACGGCAAATATTAAGCCTGAAGTCAAGTTGCATCCACCCGAGGGCGTCTATGCGGTATATTGCCTCACAGGAGAAGACATCCACCGGGCAGTCATGAACATCGGATACAATCCGACATTCAAGGACCGCCAGGTCTCATACGAGGTCCATATACTGGATTTCGAACGGGATCTTTACGGAGAATTTATAACAGCATATATGGTTGAACGGCTGAGGCCTGAAATGACTTTTAGCAGTGCGGAAGATTTAAGAGCGCAAATAGGAATAGACACAGAGCGCACAAGGCAAGTCCTTGCCCAAAAGCTGAAAATGACTTGAGGTTCATCCGAAACAACGAGGGCACTCAGTTGAACGATTTTCCAAACACCGAACAAATTCTTCGCGAGGCGCACTTCCTGACAACAATCAGCACCTTGATAAGACGATGAAAGTATATGCAGGCATACTGATCAGAGCGTTGATGATAGCTGCTGCGGCTTCTGCTGTCGGCCTGGGGTATAATTTCGTGTCGGGTCGATCTCTCCCCTTAGTCTACAACCCACCAAAACTTGCGGTGCTTTCCGGCATACGGGTCCCACTTGTAGACGAAAGAGAAGCACATAGATTTCTTTCCGATGAGGGGACAGTCTTCGTTGACACACGTCTTGAAAAAGACTACTCCAAGTCCCGCATTAAAGGAGCAGTCTTTCTCCAACCGGATGAAAAGGAAGACCGTTTTCCTGTGGTCCAGCCTCTCCTTCCTGAAGATGCTCGTCTTGTCTTGTATTGCTATGGGCCGGAATGCCCAATGGCTGAAGAGATCGCGCTTTTTTTGGCACAATTAGGTTACAAGAACATGATGATAATGACAGCCGGTTTCCGAGCCTGGGAAAAGGCAGGATATCCGATTGAAAAATCCACTGCTGAGGGACGATCTCCCGAGGGCCCTCATGGCTCAAGAAATACTGGGGATTGAAGAGTGAAGTATGCTGTTTTAGCTGCGCGGCTACTCATCGGCAGTCTGTTCGTTTACGCGAGTGTCCACAAGATATGGGACCCGGCCGATTTTGCCGTGTCCGTACGCAATTACATGATAATTCCCGTTGCCTGGAGTAATGTAGTGGCCGTAACGCTGCCATGGATAGAGATTACGGCTGGACTGCTGCTCATTCCGGGAGTATTGACCAGACCGTGTGCCCTGCTCACAACCGTTATGATGGCTGTATTCCTTGGGGCAATCTCCTATGCATTCTTCAGCGGACTGGACATTAATTGCGGCTGTTTCACCTCCTCAGCATCATTAAGCGGGAAGGTGGGTGTTCACCACATCATTCGGGATACATCCCTATTCCTTACATCTTTACTTATTCTTGTTATGGACCGCAGTGATTTCAGCTTATCCGGATTTTATGCGTCTCGCATCAGCCACTTCTGATACTGTTTCACAATTTTCCCGGTTAAGCCGAAGGACAACATTTTATCGAACAGACGATTGCCCGGATACGTCGAACTGTATCGGCCCGCCGACTGCCCACTGCAAAGTGCCCGGACCCCCTATGCCCGTATGCACGCCGTACTTGTCTCGATATTCGACAACCTCCTGGTTTCCTGGGATGCTGGTTGCCACATAGCGCAGGTTCCTGTTGCCGTCATAGGCGTAGGACATATTCCCATGTTGTTGCCTTATTTCTATCACGACGCCGTTCTGATCCCTAATCTGCTCTTCTCCGATTGCAAAACTCGGCAAGAGAATCATAAGAGCTGTGGCCATAATAAATATTGATTTTATCATTTACCGTAACCTCCAAGGATTAGCATTTGCAAACGGAACAATTATACCACAATAAACTTATTATAGCAAGCTATCTAATAACTTAGCTTTATTTATTTCGATCTTACTTGAGGTATTTTTGTTTATCCATGAGTCGGTAACGAGCTTGGGGACTACGGCACTGCCAGAAATCCCGAAAGCGGCAAGCTTTTTTCTTTCGGAATTCAAGATGTTTTTCAAGTCCTTGTTTCTATTTTTCAGTGATGTTTTTAGAATGGCTCGGAGATCATCAAGGATTTTCCCTTTAGCTTTCGCTTGGGGAAGTTTGTCTAGAATTTCTAAGTGCTTGAGAACAGCTTCACCCTTGGGCATTTTCTGTACCAGGCCGTTCCAGACCAATGACTTGAGAATACCTTCATCATCCTCGGGTTCATTGTTGATCGATGCAATTATTTCGTATGAAATGTCAGGATTTCCCAAAATCTTTATTTCAAAGCCTTTAGCTTTTTTTCTCAGTTCCTCCATGTGGAGTCTTTTCTTCTCTTCCGGAGACAATGACATTCCCCGGGTCCGATCCATCATAAGGTCTATTGTGCTGCGAATCTCACTCAATAGATTCTCCTCTACTACTCCCTGATCTGTCCATCGCCCAGGACGATGAATTTGGTAGTGGTGAGGTCTTCCACCCCCATAGGGCCATAGGCGTGTATTTTAGTAGTGCTGATGCCAACTTCCGCCCCCAGTCCGTACACATATCCGTCACTCATCCTAGTAGAAGCATTGACGATTACTGATGATGAATTCACTTCCCTTAGAAACTTTTGGGCTGCCCCATAGCTCTTGGTCACGATGGACTCGGTGTGAAGAGAGCCGTACTTGGCTATATGGCTCATAGCTGCATCGATATCGTCCACCACTTTTACCGCGAGAATGAGATCAAGATATTCCGCGTACCAATCTTCCTCGGTAGCAGGGTTCATGGACCTCACTACATCAAGGGATCGCTCGCAACCTCGTAGCTCGACACCGGCCTCAGCGAGTTTCTCTGTTACCGCCGGCAGAAAGTCTTCGGCTACATCGCGGTGGACCAGAAGGGTTTCCAAGGCATTGCACACGCCGGGACGCTGAACCTTGGAATTGAAGGTCAACTTCACAGCCATTTCCAAGTCTGCATCTGCGTCGACATAAAGGTGACAGACGCCTTTATAATGCTTGATAACCGGAATTCTTGAATTCTGTGATACGAAACGTATAAGTTCCTCGCCACCGCGTGGAATTATGAGGTCTATCAAATCTTCGAGTTGGAGCATGAAGAGAATAGCCTCTCTATCCATAGTCGGGAGTAAGTTCACAACGTCAGGGTTGACGCTATTCTCTCTCAAAACCTCTTTAAAGATCTCAACAATGGCCTGATTCGAATGCGCGGCTTCGGATCCGCCTCGCAGGATAACAGCGTTGCCGGCCTTGATACATAGGGCAGCCGCATCTGCCGTGACGTTGGGCCTGGACTCGTAGATGATCCCTATCACCCCCAAGGGTATTCTCATTCGGCCGACACGCATTCCGTTGGGACGGGTCCACATTCGCACTATTTCACCAACAGGATCGGGAAACGCTGCGATCTCCTCAAGGCCTGCGGCTGTCTGGTCAATGACCTTGTCCGAGAGGGTGAGTCTGTCCATCATGGCTGACGAAAGACCCTTTTTCTCACCTATCTCAAGGTCTCTTCGATTTGCGTCCTGGATCTGGGGCCGGTGGTCGTGTAGTTTATGAGCTGTTTGGACAAGGATCTTCTCTTTGAGCGCCATGGGCAGTATGGCCGCTTGTCTGGCCGCACTATGGGTCAGTTCAACTGTATTAAGTACTTGCTCCTGTAATAACATGGGTTTCTCCGAATGTTTCTTTTGACGAAAAACTTCTTGGTCCGGCTAAGTATAATTCTCAGCCGGATGATGACAAAATTTCCACTTCAACGATTGACAAGCATTGCCTCCCAAAATAACCTATCGACATTATCAATTTATTCCGGTCCCCGATGATCTCCGTAATTAAAGTTATTCATTATGAGACGTTCGACGAATTTTTACCAGGTTGCTACGGCCCATAAAGATGTACCGAGCCATTCTAACTCTATCGAGACTTTTCCGGGAGGTTTTTTTAATGATTCCGATTGTGTCTATTGTGGGAAAATCCGACTCAGGAAAAACCACTTTGCTGGAAAAACTAGTCAGAGAATTGACATCCAGGGGATACCGGGTCGCAACCATCAAACACGATGCCCATAGTTTTGAAATTGATCACCCGGGCAAGGATTCGTGGCGGCACAAACAATCCGGCGCAGTAACGACAATAATTTCCTCCCCAACCAAAGTGGCAGTGGTGTCCGACACGGCGTACGACCACAGTCTGGCCGAGATCCGGGAGAAGTTCGTCCAAGGTGTGGATCTCATAATTAGTGAAGGCTACAAGAGGGAAAGTCATCCTAAGATCGAAGTTTTCAGGAGTGACGTTCATCAGGAATTACTTTGCAAGGCTGACGAGAACCTCGTAGCAATAGCTGGAGACCCTCCCTTTCCTCCGGAGGGTATACCGGTATTTGATTTGAACGATCCCCGACCATTGTGCGATTTTGTAGAGAGACTTTTTATTATGAGTCCCCACTAAATTGCCGTAGGCCAACTTTTGACACCATTTCGCCTTCAAGGAAGTCACATGTCTATCGCCTTCGTCAAGCCAGGTTGCCCCTTTCAAGGCGAAATCGCATGAAAAAGCGGATCCGCAAACATATCATTCTCAAGGGCGTTCTCCAGGGAATAGGCTGCCGCCCTACCATATATCGCCTTGCAGTACGCCTGGGCGTTGCCGGTTGGGTCATGAATACGACGAGTGGTGTGTGGATTGAGGTAGAGGGCAGCCCGGAACAGTGCTCCAGGTTTTCCCAGGAAGTAGTTCGATCCATTCCCTTCCCCGGCTGCATCGAAAGCATCAACGAGATGTCCGTGCCTCCACTCGGGGAATCTATTTTCCGTATCCAGGCGAGCGGGGAAGGGGAGCGTTCGATTACCCCGATTCCACCGGACACCGCGGTTTGCCCAGAATGCGTGGAAGAGATGTTGACTCCAGAGGACCATCGTTATCTCTACCCATTCATTACTTGTACTCTTTGCGGTCCCAGGTTCACAGTCGTTCGCTCTTTTCCCTACGATCGTGAGCGTACTAGTATGGCTGATTTCACCATGTGCCCCAAGTGTTTGGATGAATACTTGTCTCCTACGGATCGTCGCTTTCATTCCCAGACGAATTCCTGTCCGTCATGTGGACCTAAGTTGACCCTGACCGATAGAGAAGGAAATTCCCACAGCGGAGATCCGATGGTTGAGTCCATTAGTATTCTGGCCGAGGGGAAAATTTTAGCGATCAAGGGAATAGGAGGGTTCCATTTGGCCTGCGATGCATTGAATGAGCACGCGGTGGAGCTTCTGAGGGAACGTAAGGGTCGCGCTGAAAAACCTTTTGCAGTAATGATGCCGGACATAACCACCGTGCTTATGAACTGTAAAGTAACCCCCCAGGAGGAGAGGCTTCTCACATCGGCGATCGCTCCCATAGTGCTGCTCGAGGCTTCAGGAAATCGGCTTGGGTCCAACGTGGCCCCCTTCATGGGGACGCTCGGGGTGATGCTCCCCTACTCGCCTATTCACCACTTGTTGTTCAAACACCCCGGTATTTTGGAGTCGGATCGACCGAAGGTGCTTGTGATGACCTCGGGCAATCGTTCCGAGGAGCCTTTAGCCGCGGAGAACCAGGAGGCCTTGCTCACGCTCCGAGATCTGGCAGATGCATTTCTCTTCCACAACAGACAGATCGTGCTCCGGGCCGACGATTCCATCTTTCGCGTAATTGACGGCCGCCCAACAGTTTTCAGGCGGTCCAGAGGGCTCGTGCCTGGAGAGTTCAAGCTACATGATATTTCTTCCGCCTCTGATAAGGATTGCACGGCTCCTGACCGATCAGGGATAGCAAATGGAAAATGCGAATCACTTCGCTCGCCGGTAGTGTTGGGTGCAGGAGGTGATTTAAAGAATTCCCTCGCGATTCTCAAAGGTGACCGGGCCGTGCCCGGTCCTCATGTGGGCGATCTGGCTTCGCCGGTTGCACAGGACTATTTCAAACGTTCAATAAGTATTCTCACCGGGTACCTGGAGGCGGTTCCCTCAGTGATAGCCGTGGACCCACATCCGGAATACTTCAGTAATATATTGGCACGTAATATGTCCGGCGTGATCGAGGAAGTTTTCCATCACCATGCCCATGCGTCCAGCCTCCTTTTCCAGCACGGGATTCCAGGTCCGGCCCTGTTTGCAGTATTTGACGGGACAGGGTATGGGATTGATGGGACCATATGGGGTGGAGAATTTCTCATTTCTGACTGGGAGACATTCACCCGGGTCGGTCAAATTAGGTCTCTTCCCTCTCCCTGGTGGAGAAGCCGCAATACGAGAACCGGTCAGAATCCTTGCAGCCCTCTTGGCAGCAGACTGGAAGTTACCAGAGAGATATAGAGTTCTTATGGGAGATTATTCCTGCCGGGTGGAACTTTGGATGCAGGCTGCAAAAAACGGCCTGAACTCGCCGCTTACATCGTCCGCAGGGAGACTCTTCGACGCGGCAGCGGCCGCTGCCGGCTTTAGGCGCCCTGTCACTTTCGAAGGTGAAGCTGCGATGTGGCTGGAAGGCATTGCCGATAAGACTGAATGCGGAACATATCCTATAAAGTTCATGGAACATGACCCTATCGTGGTGGATCCGCGTGCTCTCATATTGGAGGTTGCCGAAGATGCGCTAGGGGGAACGCAGCCGGCAGTGATTTCGGCCCGTTTCCACAACTCCGTGGCGGCAATGATCGCCGAGACCTCGCTGCAGCTTGCGGAAAAAACCGGTATTACTACCGTGGGCCTAACAGGCGGGTGTTTTCAGAACAAACTCCTTACTGAAAGAACCTCGGCTCTCCTCCGGTCATACAAATTTAACGTCCTGCTTCATGATACAATACCTCCGAATGATGGAGGAATAGCCCTGGGCCAGATTGTCGTTGCCCTGGCGCGTCATCGAAAAAAATCCGATTCCGTTCTTTAATGTGAATCAATCCAATCTCTGGATTAGGAGAACAGCATGGATGGAAGATTGTTTTCTTCAATGTAAAATATCCATTTCTGTGGTAAATTTTCTTCTTCTTGCACCAAGTACTGGAAAGGTTTGAGGACGCCAAGCATGTGTCTTGCAGTACCAATGAAACTCATCGAGATTACCGGTGAAGGAACCGGCAAGGTGGACTCCGGCGGAGTCAGGACCGATGTCGTTCTTTCCATGGTCCCTCAAGCCGGCCTAGGCGACTATCTGATCATACACGCCGGGTTCGGTATCGAGGTACTTGACGAAGAAGAAGCACACATCAGGCTGGATTTGTTTAGAGAACTGGCTGAGGCCTACCGGGCCCAGGATGAGTTGTGAACGCCGGCAATGAAAGCAGGGCCGCTGCTGCTTTGGCCAGGGACATAAAGGAATTGTGCGGCAAGGCCTCATTCCCATTGAGAATTATGGAAGTATGCGGCACCCACACCATGGCTATCCATGCCGCAGGTCTAAAGAGTTTTTTCCCCCCAAACCTCCAACTTGTATCTGGACCCGGTTGCCCGGTCTGCGTGACTGAAAAAAACTTTATCGATCAAGCTGTGCTTATTGCAAAGGAGTACGATGCGTGCCTAGTGACTTTCGGTGATCTTGTCAGGGTTCCCGGCTCCTTCGGATCTCTCGCAACGTTTCGGTCGGAAGGCGGTCGAGTTCGCGTCGTTTATTCACCCATGGACGCTATGGGGATCGCCTCAGAGCTTTCCCCAAGGCCCACGGTTTTCCTGGGAATCGGGTTCGAGACCACGGTTCCAACAATTGCGGCAACTATTAAAACTGCCATGACTATGGGAATTGACAACTTTTTTGTCCTTTCCGCGTTCAAGACAATACACCCACCGCTCAAAATTCTGGCGGCCAAGAAGGATCTCAACGGCTTCTTGCTGCCCGGGCATGTATCAGCGATAATCGGTTCGGATTGTTACCACTATTTGGTTGATGATTTCGGAAAGCCGGGAGTGGTAGCAGGTTTTGAACCACTCGATATTTTGCTGGCTATCCAAGACATCCTCCGCATGGCCGTGTTCTCTACTCCACAAATAATTAACGATTACAAAAGGGTAGTACGTGGAAACGGTAATGCCGCTGCTCTTGCAATGACAGGTGAGGTATTTGAAGCTTGTGATGCATCTTGGCGCGGGCTAGGAGTAATCAGGGGGAGCGGCCTGACCCTAAAAGGTCCGTATTCGATGTTTGACGCGAACACCCATCTTCCCGTTGACACTCCCCCCGCCCAAGATGATCCTCGCTGCCGGTGCGCTGCTGTACTGACAGGGAGCACTCCGGACACGTGCGGCCTTTTCGGCAAGGAGTGCATCCCGGACGATCCTGTGGGTCCCTGCATGGTCTCGTCCGAAGGTACATGTGCGGCATACTACAAGTATGGAGAACGATGAAACATGGCCAGGAACACCGCCACAAAAATACAACTCGGTCACGGAGGAGGTGGCCGAATGTCCGGGCGTCTCATCCGGGACCTCATTCTGCCAAGACTGGACAGAGGATACCTGGGCTCCCTGCCGGACTCGGTGGTCCTCTCCGGCCTTGGAGATTCGATCGCTTACACCACGGATTCTTATGTGGTTTCTCCAATCTTCTTTCCAGGTGGAAACATAGGATCTCTCGCAGTCCACGGAACATGCAACGACTTGGCCTGTTCTGCTGCGAGACCTGTCTTTCTTTCTCTAGGTCTTATCCTGGAGGAAGGGTTTCCCATGGATCAACTGGAAACTATTCTCCACAGCATCGCAGAAGCCGCCGACAGTGCGGGCGTGGAAATTGTTACCGGCGACACGAAGGTAGTTCCCAAAGGAAGCGCGGATAAGATCTTCATTAATACCTCGGGAATCGGGAAAATAGAAAGTCCGGTCAGGCCATCGCCGGGAAGAATCAGTGTGGGGGACCGCATTATTGTGAGCGGATCAGTGGGTAACCATGGAATGGCTGTGATGTTGAGCAGGGCTGAATTTTCGTTTGACTTTGAATTGAAATCCGATTCCGCGTCGGTTTGGCCAGTGGTGGAGAGACTACTGGAGTTGGGCCCCGGCTTGAAATTCTTGCGGGATCCCACGCGGGGAGGCCTCGCTGCCACTTTGAATGAGATAGCTTCACTTACGGGATATGGGATTGCCATAGACGAATCAGCCATACCCCTTGACAAGTCTGTGGTGGCTGCCTCGGAGATCCTCGGGATAGATCCACTCCAGGCGGCAAACGAAGGGAAGATTGTTGCAGTAGTTGAGATGGGCATGGATCAGGTGGCCCTGGATCTCATGGAGGGCTGTTGGCAGGCCCGAGGAGCGGCTGTCATCGGGGGAGTGACCCGGGAGCATCCGTCCAGGGTGGTACTGACCACACGGGTGGGAGGATCCCGGGTCGTGGCTGAGCCTTCCGGTGAGTTGCTACCAAGGATCTGCTGAACTTTGCCCTGATCGTAATAATACCATTTCCCCTTGAAAGGGGTAACCTGGCTCGACGACATTTCCTCCAGCCTCCTGAGAACGATGGACATGTTACTTCCATAAAGGTGAAATGGTACAACAAACTTTATTCTTATCTCAGTCAAACAGGGGAACACAAATGGTAGATGAACACAGGATAGTACCAATTGGCTCTTCGGAAGGCTCCGGCAGTTTTTTTCGTTCTCCCTTGCCGGACCGTAAACAAGGTGAAGACAACGCTTATGCCAACGCCCTGGCACAATTCGAAAAGGCGGTTTCTCACCTAAATTTGAAACGAGGTGTTGTAGAAACTCTACGCCACTCCAAACGTGAACTTTCCGTAACATTTCCTGTCCTGATGGATAACCAGGAGGTCAGAGTATTCAGAGGCTATCGCGTGCATCACTCTGCTGTGAAAGGACCGACCAAGGGAGGTATAAGGTATTCCAAAGAGGTGACTCTCGACGAAGTCCGGGCCCTGGCAATGTTGATGACCTGGAAATGCGCTCTCATGAACATCCCCTATGGTGGTGCAAAAGGGGGCGTTGTTGTCGATCCCAAGGAGCTTTCCACACGAGAACTGGAGCGCTTGACCAGGCGTTACGCAACTGAGATCAGCGTCCTGATGGGGCCTGAAAGCGATATCCCGGCTCCGGACATGGGAACCAACCCCCAGGTAATGGCTTGGATAATGGACACGTATTCCATGCACCGAGGTTTTTCCGTCCCGGCAGTGGTTACAGGAAAACCCATTGAAATAGGCGGTTCGCTAGGTAGGACTGAGGCCACGGGCAGAGGAGTGGCCGAAACCATGCGAGAAGCTTTGAGAATTCTAGGGATCGACCCGGAAAAAGCGACTGTAGCAGTCCAGGGCTTCGGAAATGTCGGGTCGGTGGCCGCACGAATCGCCCACGAGATGGGGGCCAAGGTGGTCGCAATAACGTGCTCTAAAGGGGGAATTTTTAATGGGAACGGCCTGGATCCTCAAGCAGTTATCAGACATGTGGAAGAAGGAGGCTGCGTATACAATTTTCCTGACGCAGATGGAATATCCAACGAAGAACTCCTTACGCTCGACTGCGATGTTCTGATAGCCGCTGCACTGGAAAATCAGATCACTTCTCGCAATGCAGACAAAATCAGGGCCAAAATAATTGCGGAAGGAGCGAACGGCCCGACCACCCCTGAGGCTGATGAAATACTCAATGCAAAGGGAATTTTTGTTATACCCGATATACTTTGCAACTCGGGAGGGGTCACCGTGAGCTATCTGGAATGGGTTCAGGACCTGCAATCATTCTTTTGGCCCGTTGAAGAAATCAATCTCAAGTTGCAGGCCCTTTTGATGAAAGCCTTTGAGAGCGTCATGGAATGTGCCCGTAACTTCAATGTCCCGAACCGCGAGGCCGCACAGATACTTGCCATTCAGCGGATCGCGGACGCCATGATGATTAGAGGAATTTATCCCTAACAGATGCTCCCCCCAGTGAATAGCCGGATCAAACACTTCAACCTGGTGAGCCTGGGATGCCCCAAGAACAGAGTGGACTCGGAAAGAATTCTCTCCGTGATGGATCGGGCAGGCTTTCTCTACACTCAAGACGCGTCCCGCGCCGATATAATCATTATTAATACCTGTGCTTTTATCGAGCCTGCCGTGGAAGAATCCATCGAGGTCATACTCGATTACCGTGCAGAACATGGCGATGCGTTTCTGGTAGTTGCAGGATGCCTTCCTCTACGATACCGCGAGGAACTCAAGGAATCTTTGCCTGAAGTGGACCTCTTTGTAACTCTTGATCACATTGGCGATCTTCCCGGAATTCTGACGGCAGCGGTCCACAAATCAAAGGACGACAAACCGACTGAATATGCCTCACACCCATTGAGGACCGGATTAAAGACTCAAGAGGCCACCCCTGGTCATGAGATGGAATGCTTTGTGTCGGGAAAAGGCTCCTTGATTCAGCCCGCCTCTGACCGGATACTCAGTACTCAAGGATATGCCTACCTGAAGATAGCCGAAGGCTGCAGCCGCTCTTGCCGCTATTGTACCATACCCACGATCAGAGGTCCCCTGAGGAGTGTGAGCCCGGAGGCACTGGAACAGGAGGCAGGATTTTTTGCCTCCATCGGAGTGAGGGAACTGGTACTCACCGCCCAGGACCTTACAAGTTACGGGATAGATCACAAAGAAAAAAACAGTCTGCTCGTACTGCTTGCACGGATCAGCAGGGTAAAAGGAATTAAGTGGATTCGACTGATGTACCTCCATCCTGACGGAATCCCCCAGGGCCTTGGAAAGTTGATAACAGAATCCGAAAACATCCTGCCTTATCTGGACATCCCCTTCCAACATGTTTCCGACAAAGTTCTCAAGGGAATGGGGAGACCCTGGAAAGGCGACCGGATAAGAAAATTGGTTGATAGACTAAGGTCACAGATTAATGGGCTGGTTCTCCGTACCACCCTGATGGTGGGCTTCCCTGTGGAAGGTGAAAAGGAGTTCGCGGAACTGCAAGATTTCGTCCGGTCCTACCATATCGAACACGTAGGGGTATTCGAATATTCTCCGGAAGAGGGGACCCCTGCCTTTAGTCTCGGAGACCCGATTCCCGGGGAGGTGAAACAGGAGAGGGCTGAAGAAATTCGCCGGATAAATTCAAGATTCATAGCCGGACGAAACCGCCGCAGGATAGGCACGATCGAACAAGGTCTGGTCGAAGGCATTTCACTTGAATCCGAATTCCTACTCCAGGGTAGGACCTGGGACCAAGCACCAGAGGTTGATGGAGTACTCTACATTACCGAAGGCGAGGCCTCCGCAGGAGAAATCCATAACATAAAGATAACCGGCGCCTACGGCCCGGACCTCTTTGGCGCAATCCAGTCTCCGTGAACAGAACCATAACTCCCATACGCCTCTTTATCGGTACACGTATGAATACAATCCAACTGCAACTGCTAGCGTTGCGACGACGATGATTTTGGTGAGCAGGTACATTTCCATCCCTCAATACTATCCAATAATGAGCAGCAGCCCAAGAAAAAACAATGTGTCCCAACAGGCCATCCGCTCGTATGTTGATATGCCAGGGGAAGAAAAGTCATAATTTATAATTTACATTAACAAAATAATCTATCATCCTAATTTTAATATTTTTAATTGACTAATATCTGCTCAGTCTGCTATGGTTTCATCAGGTGTTACGCCGGGTAAACAATCTATTCTCGCCTGACAAGAGACCGGGCGTGACTCCACATCGGTCAACTCGAGCGGCGCGCTCACTTCATTAAATTGTGCGACAGCCCGTTATAGACGCAAGACGGAAACATAGTCCGGACAGAAAATAGAAACAAATGAGATCGCCCCCAACGACATACAGGAATGTCCTGCTTGCAGGCCTGATTGTAGCAGTCCTACGCTGCATCGCGTTCGCCGATGTTTCTGGGGAGATTACCGCGGTAGGGGTTGACGGCGAGAGCAGAACCATAATTATTTCGACCAAGGGGGACCCGGGGAAGCTCAATACGTATATTATGACCGGGCCCAACAGGCTGGTAATGGATTTCTCAGCCTCAATCGCAGGAAAGGTCCCCCCAAGGATTGCTGGGGACAAGGCCGGGATAAAGACTATTCGGGTGGGCAATTACAAGTCCCGGGCGAGAGTGGTGGCCGACTTCCAGGATGCGCCGGTTCCTGAATTCACGGTGAAGAGGGAAGGGGACAAAGTCCTGGTTCTTCTCGGCAGTAAAGCTGACGACAGAAAGCTTCCAAGCCGACCGCGAAGTAAGGGAAAAACAGAAAAAAGATCCTTAGCAACTACTGGTCCCCTAGGGGGAGTGATTCCACCTCGTGGCGAATCCAACAAACCTTCTCTTCAGGACTGGCTCAATGCGGGAACAGAACCCGCATCATCCGATATTTCCTCAGACAACAAGGGTACAAGTGACTCGAATCATCGTGTCGATATGGAAACTGCTAAATACAAAGGCACAATCAACGATACATCCTGGGCCGAGCCGGCAGAGGCAAACTCAAGAAAGCCGGATGAATCCCCAAATAAAGACGAGCAAGTCCTTGAGTCCGGGCAAACCGTGGCCCAGGCCGGTCAATCCTCCCAGAACGTTGATGGATATAAACCGCCTTTCTCTCAGCCCATGAGGCAGGTCGAGCAGGCGGGTAAACCTGACACCTCCCGCAACCAGCCGCAGGCAGTCCCAAGTTCTCCGGCCAGGCAGCCCAGGAGCCAAGGGGTGACCCGTGAGATTGGGCCTCCCATAACACCACCCGAACCTGACCCCAGGCTCTTGCAGCAGGAAGTTACCGAATTAAAATTCATACAGGTCGGCCACAATTCCAGGCTCTGGATAAGCGCTGGAGACCATCTGGACTACCGCCTGACCAGGGTCTCCCAGACGAAGCTGAAGCTCGACCTGATCAATGCGGAAATCCCCAAAGTATATCAAAAGCCACTCAGGACGGACCTGTTTTCCACATCGGTAGAAATGATTATTCCAGGCTCCCAGACCATCTTTATACAACTCAAAGAGCCTGCTCCCTACAAGGTTGAAAAGAAAAAGGGCGTGCTCATGGTGGACTTTTCTCCGCCGAAGTTCGAGTTGACCCCCGAGATGAAGGTCTCCCCCCAAGCTGGGCCAGCTGTGGCTGCTGCGCAAGCCGCCGGTGGTCGTCCGGGAAATGACCGCAGCGAAACATCAGCCGGTGCAAGAAACTCACAGGGTCAGGATGATAGCGAGGATTGTGAGTCTTCCGTAGAGTGTCTCAGGAAGCGTGTGGACGAGCGCTCTGCTGAACGGAGCAAAAAGAAGAAGTATGGAGAGCCGCCGAGTTCGGAAATTCTCAATAAGACCGTTACCATGGATTTTCAGGACATCAGGTTGAAGAACGCCTTCAGGCTTCTATCCGAGCAGGCCGCGGTAAACATCACCCTGGACCCGGATGTGGACGGCAAGACCACGCTCCGCCTGCAGAATGTTCCGCTGAAGGATGTGATAGACACCATACTGGTTACCAATGATCTCGCCAGCGTCATGGTGGGTGATGTCATGAGAATCGGCAAAACGAAAAAAATTGGCGATTTCAGGGACGAAAACAGGGCACAAATTGAAACCCTGGACCAGCGAATCACGGCGGACAAGAACAAGATCAAGATGCTGGAAGATCGCAAAAGGAAAGCGGAAAACCCTGCTCCTATCGAAGGCAGCATCCGGTCCGAAGAGATCGGGGAAGCCGGCTGCATCAAGGTAAAAGAGGAGGAAATCTGCTTCTATTATGCAACGGTGAAATTAACTTACGCGACACCCTCTCAAATAGTAAAGACACTCGATTGTATGTTCAATTCGAATTGTCCGGGCACAGGACAGGGAGCGCAAACATCTAACCAGGCGGCTGGTTCAGTGGCAGAACAGACGGCTTTGAGAAATAAGAGGATTGAAGATGAGAAGGATAGGCTGCAATCCGAAGGTTTTACCCCTGGCAGCTTGGGCGGAAGAAGTAGACTCGGAAGTTTTGAAGAGTTGGATTTGAGCAGACAACGTGCCGATGCCGATACAGCGAGAACGGAAGCGGTTCGTTCAAGAACCGGTCTCCCTGTAAGCTC